>Ga0326512_10000403_pt1 | contig 37695 bp, 62 predicted proteins | sample 1_2617_0518_D_FD_203652 | JGI IMG/M metagenome (GOLD analysis project Ga0326512, IMG submission 203652) | Bovine rumen microbial communities from UC Davis, California, United States - 1_2617_0518 | ecosystem: Host-associated > Mammals > Digestive system > Stomach > Rumen | place: USA... | reverse complement strand
CGAGTTCAGGCGATGGAGCAAAGCTTGCGAGTTCAGGCGATGGAGCACAGCTTGCGAGTTCAGGCGATTACGCAAAGCTTGCGAGTTCAGGCGATGGAGCACAGCTTGCGAGTTCAGGCAATTACGCACAGCTTGCGAGTTCAGGCGATGGAGCAAAGCTTGCGAGTTCAGGCGATGGAGCACAGCTTGCGAGTTCAGGCGATTACGCAAAGCTTGCGAGTTCAGGCGAGTACGCAGTTATTGCCGGAATTGGACGATGTAATACAGCAAAGGGGAAGAAAGGCAGTTGGTTAGTTCTCGCCGAATGGGTGTACAACGATATAGAAGAAAAATATGTCCCCGTTTGTGTTAAGGCGGCACAGATAGACGGAGTGATAATCAAAGAAGACACATTTTATAAACTTGAAAACGGAGAATTTAAGGAGGCATAACATGAAATACTACACAATTAACGAGGAAGCAGCGGCAAGAGCTAAAGAAATGTATTCATTTTTTGAATACAAGCACGGTACGAAAACAGCTGAATACAAATCCGAGGTTGACGAAGCATACAGCTACGCTGAGTCACTGCCGGAAGAAGTAAAAGAAAAAGGGCTTTATATGGCTGACAAGTACGCACAAAGGCTTGCAGACTGGTACAACAAGCAGTTTACAATCGATATGCGTTGCCCGTCGATTATGATTGCAGGCGGCACAAATTTTCCAGTTCGAAAGAAAGAAAAACAGGTTGCCGCATTAGACAAGCATTACGCCCTTTACGGCGAGCTGCAAGATTACAAAGAAAAAATCAAAAAGCTTGCGAATTCTGCAAACATAATCAAGTCAAGCGATTCAGACGCGATTGATAAGCTCAAAGCGAAAATTGAGAAAGCTCAGGAGTTGCAGGCGACTATGAAAGCGGTAAACGCTTATTACCGAAAGCACGGCACTTTGAAGGGCTACGGCGACGGAGAATATGACAACGTCACTATTGATAACATGTATGGTGTACCGTTCCCTTCTTATTGTTTATCCAACAACAATGCAAAGATCAGAGCAGCGAAACAGAGAATAAAAGAGCTTGAAGAAGCGAAAGCCTCTGCACATGGGGAGGATATCGAAACAGGAATAGAGGGGCTAAAAGTCGTTGAAAATACCGAAGCAATGCGCATTCAGTTCATTTTTGACGATAAACCCTCGGCAGAAGTAAGGGATGTGTTGAAAAGCTACGGGTTCCGCTGGGCACCGAGTTATTCAGCGTGGCAAAGGCATTTAAATTCAAACGGAAAATATGCTGTGAAAAAAGTGCTTGAAATTCTGAAAGATACAAAAATGGAAGATTAATCAATTGGATATAAAAACTTAGTTTAAGATGTGGAATGACACAGGAGGAATTAAGGATGAAACCGACTGAAAAGCAGATATCATATGCAGAATATTTAGCAAAAAGGATGTGTCAAGAATTACCGAAAGTGTATACTAAAAAAGCCTATTCAGATTTTATTGAAAAATGGAAACCGATAGTAAAGCACGAGGATGAAGAAATGAATGAGCCGGATGCTTGGCAGATGGCTTATATGTGAACAGGATGGAATGAAGCATTGACGTGTGTGAAACTGAAAGATACAGCAAAGGAGGTGGTTTAAATGGATATAAAAAAGCTAAGGGTAATGTGCGGTATGACGCAAACTGAATTTTCAAAAACAATAGGGGTTCCATTAAGAGCCTTGCGAAGTTGGGAGCAAAGCGGTAAAAATCACCGTGAATGCAAAGAATGGATTTATAACCTTATCATTTATTATTTGAGCAAAGAAGGATATTTGGAATAAAAAAACAACCTGCGGTGTAGCCAAACCGCAGGTTGTAAAAAGAAAGGAGCACTTGTTTAATAAAACAAGTGGTTGTGTTTATATAGTACCATAGACAAATAAAATTGTCAAGCTAAAAATCAAAATAAATATTGACAAATAGTCAAGAATATAATATAATTATATATAGGGGGAAACCCTTAAAAAAGAAAGGAGATAACACAATGACAAAGAAAGTGTTAAAAGAACAACAACAGGAAACAAGGGAGATTGTTAAGCAGATATTTAATCTCGCGCTTGCGATCAACCCAAACGACACCAAGCAAGACACAACCGGCAATAAACCGACCGTAACTGTCAGATTTAGCGGAACTATCGCAGGCGTTGAGGTTAAGATTTATCCTACCGGTTGGGACGCCGGCGCATTGCCATACCCCCCGAGTATCTCATATTTTATCTACCTTGATGATGAAAGTTTTACCGCATGTGTAGACGAATACGAGCCGTATCCGGAAGAGAAAGAGTGCAAACAGTTATCAGAGGCGAAGGCTGCACTTGCTGAGCTTCAAAAGATAGCCGATAAGTGGGGTGTTGATTATGTGTGATATTTGCAGGAGAAACCCTTGTGCGCCGGCTTGCCCGAACGCTGAGCCTGAGTTATTCTGTTCGCGGTGTGATGAGAAAATAAGAAAAGGCAGTAAATATTTTACCGCAATAGATTATAATCACCGCTGGGCGGCGTTCTGCTCGGAAGATTGTTTGAAAAAGCATTTCGATATCGAGGAGGAAGAAGCATGACTTTATATGAAATGACCGCAGCTCAGAAAGAGCTATACGAGCTCATGACGAGCGGTGAAATAGACGGAGAGGCTTATGCCGATACATTAGAGGGTATCGGCATAGCCGAAAAAATAGAAGGCTACTGCGTTGTAGAAAATGAGCTTGCAGGCGATTTACAGAAAATCGAATCCGAAATCAAGCGGCTGACCGCAAAGAAAACAGCGATTGAAAACAACATCAAAAGGTTAAATCTGCGGCTAGGCGATTGTTTGTACTCGATGAACACGACAAAATATAATGCGGGCACGTACACGGTATACCGCAGAGAAACACAACAGATTATTATTGATGATTTGCAGAAAATCCCTGCTGAGTTCTTGAAAACAAGGGTGTCGGAAACGCCTAACAAAACTTTGATAAAAGAGAGCATAAAAGCAGGAAAGGAAATTGCAGGCGCTCATTTACAGACAAATCAAAGTATTACAATAAAATGAGGTGATTAAATGAAATTCAGACCTTTGAAGGCAAGCGAAATTGATTGCCGTGTTGCAACTATAAACGAAAAGGGGCTGACGCTCCTGCTTTATAAGGACGCGCGAGTCGATATGAATATCCTCGATGAAACTTTCGGTGTGACCGGTTGGCAGCGTAAACATGAGATTATCGGCGGTAACTTGTACTGCACAGTGTCGATCTGGGATTCTGAAAAACAGCAGTGGATATCTAAGCAGGATGTAGGAGTTGAGAGCTACACTGAGAAGGAGAAGGGGCAGGCGAGCGACAGTTTCAAAAGGGCTTGCTTCAACATCGGAATCGGCAGGGAGTTGTACACTGCGCCATTCATTTGGATTGGCGCAGATAAATTCCGGCTAACTCAAAAGAATAACAAATACACAACTTACGATAAGTTTGTAGTATCTTCAATCGAGATTCAGGACGGTGTCATTACTGATTTGGCAATTGTAAACGAGCGTACAGGCGTTATCGTTTATAAAATGCGCGCAAACGGGCAGAGATTAGCCGAGAACGAGCCAAAAGCAAAAACCAATGAAATTATATGCCGTAACTGTAAAAAGCCGATACAGGGCAATATAGGCAAAAACGGCGTAAGTTACAGTCCAAGAGAGATATACAACATGACACAAGGACTTTGTACTGACTGTTATAAGCAGTTCAAGGCAATGAACGGAGGAAAACAATGACGAACAACATTGATTTTTGTGGAGCAAAACAGGAGAATAAGCCATCGGAGCAAAGCAAGGAAGTGCAGACGCCACAGCCTGACCCATGGGCTGAGTTGTCAGGGTTGGCTGATGAAGATTTGCCATTCTGAGGTGAACTATGATTTTTCGTGTAAACAAGACCAGTGACTATGTTGTTATGAGCAATAGGCATTTTCGCGAAAAAAACATGTCACTCAAAGCGAAAGGGCTGTTATCGGAAATGCTGTCGCTCCCTGATGATTGGGATTACTCAATCGCAGGGCTTGCGGCTATCAACAAAGAATCAGTTACAAGCATAAAATCAGCATTGGCAGAGTTACAGGATTTTGGCTATCTGATTATAGAAAAATTCTATCCTGACAAGTCAAGCTCCGGCAGGATTGAATACGTTTACAACGTGTATGAATATCCCCAAAATCAAGTAGTTGATAATCAACCTATAGAAAAACAAGAGATAGAAAAACAAGAGGTAGAAAATCAACCTCTTGAAAATCAATCGGTTGAAGATCGCATGCAATATAATAATAAAAAACAAAATATTAATAATAAAAATATTAATAAACAAAATATAAAAGATAGAGTCGAAGAGTTCAAACTTCTCTTCAATGCGATTTGTGTTTCATTGCCGGAAGTCAGGTTGCTAACAAAAGTAAGGGTGGCGCATATCAAAACGCTTTTGTCAACTTTAGAAAAAGCAGGATTAACAACAATAGATTATTTGAAAAAAGTTGAAAGTTCTGATTTCTTGACAGGCAGGAGCGGACAGTGGAGAGCGACTTTTGATTGGATAATCAATCCTTCAAATGCTGTAAAAATAATCGAGGGCAATTATTCAGGCAAGGCTAAAGCAAATAGCTCATATGATATTGATGAGCTTGAAAAAATCAATACGTTGGACGAAGTTTGATAAATGCAGATGAACAAAAACTAAAGTTATAACCGCACCGTTTTGGCGAGGCGACAAGCCTCGAAATTTCCTTTCTTTCATTTATCACCTTGGCAAGCGGCAGTAAACGCGCTGTCGCTTTGCCAAAGCGGTGCGGAGAGAGGAAAGGAGTAACAACAAATGAAAGCAAGAATACCGCTGCCGAATGATTTAAAATCGGCAGTAAAAACAGAAATAGCGGCTGAGTGGAAGAAAATCCAAAAAGAAAAAGCCTTGGAAATGGCTCAGCGGTGTTTGAAAGTTTACCTTTATGTGTTAAACAGAGATTACGGATTTGGCAAGAAACGGTTGACAGATTTCTATAATCGGTGCGGTGAATTTATGGCAACAGCCGACGACAATGAAGTATTTTGGGAGCAACTCGACAAAGTGATTATTGACACATATGGTTTTAGCGAGCTCGGCAGGGATTACACAGATCGTGGTAAAGCAATAAGATAGTAGACATTCAAGGAAAGGAGAACACAACATGATAGGATTTATTATTGGCGTTTTTGTAGGCGTTGTTATAATGGCGCTCATGGCTGCGGCGAATGGAGGGGATGAAAAATGATGTTATTTATGGCAGACCAGCAAGTCAAGCACGACGGTAAGATGTGGGATATCGAAGAAATGACCGAAAAAGGCGGTCAGACCATTGTACACCTCAAACACGGCGACGATCGCGCAGAGGTAGGAATTGAAGAATTGGAGGCAGAGCAGTGAGGGATTTGGAATTTTGGCGGCGGTATGCGGAGGTAGGAAATAATGATTATAAAAACATGCGATAAATGCGGAGGTAAAATAAATATAAACCCTGCGTCAAACGTAGTATTCCCGTCATTTGTAATCAGGAAACTGGATAATTTTATAACGGGATGGCAGCCAGTTGACTTGTGCCCAAAATGCGAGGAGAAGTTAAACGGGTGGTTAAATCAAAAGGAGGCAACGGAATGAGAAAAATATTATTCCGTGGTAAACGGGTTGGTAACGGCGAGTGGGTTTACGGGTATTATGTGCCAGTTTGCTTTGGGCGATTCCCTTGCAAACCTGCTATTGTACCAGAATCAGATGGTGCATGGGAACCGATAGCGGTTAAGAAAGAGACCGTCGGGCAGTATACAGGCTTGACCGACAAGAACGGCAAGAAGATTTTTGAGGGGGATATTTTGAAAATAATTCAAAAATATCAGTCCCCATTTGACGATGATACGAAAGAATATACAGATATCACTACTGATGTCGTATTTTTTGATGATGAAGGCTTATGCTTTTCTTACGGAAAAAGCCCCTTTTTATGCGTGGTTGACAATGTTACAGTTGAATATGAAGTCATCGGCAACATTCACGACAACCCCGAAATGCTGGAGGTGACAAAATGAGCCTGATAATTAAAGGCATGGAGCTGCCGCAACATGCAGCCGTTAACGGAGAGAAGGACACCGCATACAAGCGTTATCCCATCATTGAAATCCCCACACCGCACGGAGATTTAGTTGAGCGAGATGATTTGACCGACGAAATCAATAGAGTTACGTTTGCTGAGAGATATGATTACAATGTTGCGTATAACATAGTCACAGAAGCCGAAACAATCATCGAAGCGGAGGTGAGCGAGTGATGGCAACTTGTAAAGATTGCGTACATGTTGAGGTGTGCTGTTCGTATTTATCTATCGCATATAATAAATGCAAACTTGCTACACCTGATTTTAAACTATTAAAGAATATTGAGTGTGACGAATGTCACTACTTCAAAGACCGCTCCCGGTTCGTGGAGTTGTCACATGCAGAATGGGTTGAAGATGAAGATATGTATGGCGATCCTATTTATCGTTGCTCTAATTGCAATGAACATTTTGTTTTAGAGGAAGGAACTCCGACCGATAATTGTTATTCTTACTGTCCAAATTGCGGTGCCAAAATGGACGAACAAGCCTTGAAGGAGCGTGAAAGCAATGCTTAAGCCGGCACTCTTATATACAAATGAGATCACAAGAAAGTTTGCCGAATACCTATACACAACGGACTATTTCTACTATTGCGGATATTACTGCGGGAACAGTTTGCCGAAGATCGAGGAGGAAGAAGATCTTTATCAATACGCAATCGTTGATAGTACTGATAATGTCATTGGATTTCTCAGATACAGAGTCAACGATTATAACGACACCGCGCAAGATTTCGGACTTTTCTCTTTCGATAAGGGTAATCCGCTTTTAGGGCGCGACTTGTTTAGTAAGCTCGAAGAGCTTGTAAAAAAACACCACCGAATCGAGTGGCGCGTGGTAGGTACTAACCCCGTAAAACGCCATTATGATAAATACTGCAAGCGTCACAATGGGTACATACACCATTTTCACGAAACGACAAAGGACGAAAAAGGTAACTACATAGATAGCTACTTGTACGAAATCATTAATCGGAGGTGTTTCAATGCCGAATGATATCACACCCGAGTCCGCATTAATCAAATTGAACCGTATCCGCACGGACAAGGGCGAGCGCCCGCCTGAGATCGATATGGCGATCAGGGCAATCAACTGCTGTATGATCAAGCGGAAGCCGGTTGACGGCGGAAAGCCATTACTAAAATGCCCACCTGTGGCATGTCAATTGATGAGTTTGATTCTGAGAGCTATTGTTTTAACTGCGGGCAGGCGCTTGACTGGACAAATTAACCCACAAAGCACCGCGCCTCTGCTTTTAATAATCATTCATACAATTTCTGCAGCGTGCGAATACATACCCTCGGTGCGGCGAGGGGTGGAGGTGAAAAAATGATAAAAAAGAAAAAATGTAGAGCGTGCGGATTTAAGTTCCGACTTGAAAAAGAAAACAGGTATTTAGTGCGGAGAGGCTCTTCTGTTGTTGGGGCATTAACCGAAAAACCTACGATATTTGAAATGTTTGACTGCCCACAATGTGGGTGTCAAAATGCGGTAGGTATTTACGAACAGCAAATTGTCGAAGAAAAATAATAAAAAAGAAAGGATAATCAAAATGGCAGAAAAAGTTGTAATTAAAATTAAAAAAGTAAACGGGGAAAATGTTATCAGAATCAAAGGGAACCCCGAAAGCAAGTACCACATTAACCTGATGGCGCAGAAGCTGAGGCTTGGAGAAATCAAGCCGACAAAGATGTTGAGAATAAAGAGGTTTTTTAAAAAGCTCAACCGGGTTATTAAACAACTTGCCGAGGAGATTTGCAACCAGCCTAAAGCTGATAGGATAAAACCGCCGATGATGGCGGAACAGATACAGCCGAATATATATCTGGATTTTAAGGAGGAGGTGTAAATATGAAAGACTTTATCGTTATTGAAAAAGGCAAAAAAGGGAAACGAGAAATCGGACAATTATACAAAGGGAAAACAGTCAGAATCTCGGTTCAAAAAGCAGGGAAAAAAGATGACGGAAGCCAAAGAGTAAGAGCAAGCATTTTCTTCTACAATGGGGCTGCACGTGTTATATCAGACTCAGGATACATTTTGATGAAGTACTCCGTAAAGGATAACCGACTATACTTTGAGGATTCGCCGAAGAGCGCTGATTCATACAAGATATCAAAATCTGCAAAGGATAGGATGTTAAGTGAATGCATAAGTACGAGTTCAAAATTGCTTGACTGGGATATGATTGAAGGTGTATACAAACTTGTATACGATTATGACGAACAGTTGTATTATATTCAGTTTGGAGTAAACGCTGAGCGGTGATTCAAGATGAGCTTGATTTATAAATATTTAATCAAAGCGATACCGCCAAGCAACAACAAGTTTATCGGGAAAAATCAGCGGTGGCAATATCAGAATGAAAAGAAAAAGTGGGCGAGGGTAATTCAATTATTTTGTGTTCCTCGCCCACGGGAACCGCTTAAAAAATCAAGAGTAACAATCATTTATTATTTCAAAGACAAGCGCAGGCGTGACCCTGATAACTACTCAGGCAAGTTTATCCTTGACGGGCTTGTTCGGAGCGGAATTATTATTGATGATTGCTTTTCTTGCATTGACTTAAAATTGGTCGGGAATGTAGATAAAGACAATCCGAGAACTGAGATAGTGATTGAGGGCATATAATTATGTTGGTTGAAGAATTGAAGGGAGCAATGTGGGATAATGCTCTTGTTAAGTATCAAGGAGGTTTGTACGAAATCTCGGCGGCTATCTATAAAATCGATAGAAAAGAAAAGAAATTTTATTACCGGCTCGAATTGAAAGACACGATAGCTAATAGCAGCCTAATTTATTGCAAACTGGAAGACGCGGAGTTAACAAACATGCAGGGGAGGATTTAATGAACAGACTCGGAGAATTAATAGACAGGTCACAAATAGGGCGCTCAGAAGTAGCAAGACTGTGCGGAGTTTCGTATAACACGGTTTATAAGTGGTGTAAGGGACTTCGACGTCCTAAGCCCATACATTTAAAAAAGCTATCAAAATTGCTCAACGTCAAAATGAGTGAACTATTTAAGATTGTTTACGGGGATTAAAAATGTTAAAATATGACTACAAAAAGATAATAGCAAAAATGCAGGAAAAGCATATAAACATTAAAGATTTGATTGAACACCCTGCTATGTATAGATGGAATGCAAGCGCAGTAGCCGAGGTGTTAAAGGGGCAACGGGCAGTTCCGGAAAGGCTTGCCAAAGACATTGAAACAGGCACGGGTATCTCACTTACTGAGTTTTTATCAGATGAATACATCTCGACCAATCAGCCGAATTATAGCCGAGAAAAGTTATTTGATTTTATGTCCGACAATGGCATAAGCACAAACGAGATTGAACAGAAAATGCACTTGAAATACAATCAAGTTTGGGAAATCATCGTAGGCAAGGAAGTTTTTACAAAAAGTATTGCAAAAGGAATTGCAAAGCTGTATAATTTAAGTGAGGACTTTTTTCTTGAAGATGAAGGAAAAAGCAAATGTTGTTTCCTCGGTGAGCAATGCAGAATTTTGATTGACACAAAATGCGCCAATTGTGCGTTTTTTAAAACAAAAGAGCAATGCATAAAGGACAGAGAAGAAGCCAAACAGAAACTTATCAATGAGAAAAAATGGGATTATTTTGTGGAAAAATACCCTATATTGAAAGGGATTTAATGTATGCAGATAATTGAGAAAAGCATAACAGAAATAACGCCATACGAAAAGAACCCGAGGAAAAACGATGAGGCTGTTGAGTACGTTGCAAACAGCATTAAAGAATTTGGATTCAAGGTGCCGATTGTCATTGACAAAGACGGTGTGATTGTAGCAGGTCACACGAGATATAAGGCGGCTCAGGAATTAGGGCTTGAAAAGCTCCCTTGCGTTATTGCAGATGATTTGACCGAGGAACAAGTTAAAGCGTTCAGGCTTGCCGACAACAAGGTCGGCGAGCTTGCAGAGTGGGACTTTGATTTGCTTGGCGAAGAGCTTGACGGTATTTTTGATATTGATATGTCGGAGTTTGGGTTTGAGTTAAATCTTGATGATAACGAACCGCAGGAAATCGAAGAAGATGAAATCCCCGAAGAAGTTGAAACACGGTGCAAGTTGGGCAATATATGGCAACTTGGAGAGCATTTTTTAATTTGCGGTGACTCCACCGACCCTGCGGTTATTGACAGGCTTATGGACGGGGTAAAGGCTGATATGGTGTTCACTGACCCGCCATATAATATTGCAAGTGATAGCAAGAATGTTACAAAGGATAGCAATTCTCCACGCATGAGAGAACTTGCAAAAACAGAATGGGATAAGGATTTTGTGATATCAGATATTTTTGAATCTATATTACAGACTATAAAAAATGATTGCACTGTTTATATATGCACATCACATTTTCTTGCAGGTGAAATTTGGACGTGGATGAAAACGTGGGCAGACCATTTTTCTTACTGTATATGGAGCAAACCAAATCCGATGCCGAGTTTGATGAAAAGACATTGGACATGGAACACAGAGATTGTTTGTTATGCAACAAGAGGAAAACACACATTTAACTTCCCAAAAGAAGGACATGCGTTATCAACATGGACAATCAATAAAATAAACGGAAAAACAGGGCATCCGACAGAAAAGCCTGTTGAAGTCCCTGCAATGGCTATTTCACATAGCAGCAAAGAAAATAGCGTGGTGCTTGATTTATTCGGTGGTAGTGGTAGCACACTAATAGCCTGTGAACAGTTAAACAGAAAATGCTATATGTGTGAGTTAGACGAACACTATTGCGACGTAATTATTTCGAGATATGAAAACTTTACAGGGAAAGCGGCAGTAAAAGTAAACTGAGGTGATTAAGTGGCAACAGGCAGACCGCAAAAAGAAATAGACAAAAAAATATTTGAAAATCTTTGCGGTTTGCAGTGTACACTTGAAGAAATCGCAGGGGTTTTTGATTGCTCGGCAGATACAATAGAGCGGTGGTGCAAACGTGAGTATGGGGAAACATTTGCGGAGACATATAAAAAGCACTCGGCAAAGGGCAAAATGAGTCTGAGAAGGGCACAGTTTAAGCTTGCGGAAAAGTCTGCGGCGATGGCAATTTTTCTCGGAAAGAACTACCTCGGTCAAAAGGACAACATCATCGAAACAGACGAACAGACATTGCAGGCAGTAGGTGAAGCTCTTGTGAAGATTAAGCGAGCGGCAGAACAAGCAGATAATAATGAATGAGATACAAATAACAGAAAAGCAAGCCGAATATATCCGCAATGCAAATAAGCGGTGGAATTTTGCGGTCGGTGCGGTGCGTTCGGGTAAATCACACATAGCTATTCAGTATGTTATTCCTCAATGTGTTTTAGAGCGCAAAGGCAAAAAGGGAATAAATCTCATTCTCGGTGCAAGCCGTGAAAACATTGAACGCAACGTTTTGACACCAATGCGTATGATTTGGGGCGATACGTATATTACAAGCATTAACAGCCGCTCTATATGTCGCATATTTGGTGAAGAAGTTTATTGCCTTGGCGCAAATAATGTCGGAGCGGTTGCAAAGCTCAGAGGTTCGGAGGTAAAGTTCTGCTATTGTGACGAAATCTGCGATATCCACAAAGAAGTATTCGAGATTTTAAAATCAAGATTGAGTTTGCCGTATTCTGTATGTCATGCCGCTGCGAACCCGTCTTATCCTACGCATTACGTCAAGCAGTTTATCGATAGCGCTGAAAACGGTATTGATATTTATTGCCAAACATACACGCTTTATGACAATCCTTTCCTACCTGCTGAGTACATCAAGGCTCTTGAAAATGAATACAAAGGCACGGTATATTTCCTGCGGTATATTCTCGGCAAATGGGCTAAGGCTGAGGGCTTGATATATCCCATGTACGAGCAGGCACTTGAAAAGGTTGACGGCGAAATACAAGATTACTGCGTATCAATAGACTACGGAACATTAAATGCTTTTGCGGCGCTATTATGGGTCAAGATAAAAGATGTATGGTATGCGGAACGGGAATATTACTACAGCGGCAGAGACAAAGGCAAGACAAAAACCGATAGTGAATACGGGAAAGACCTTGAAGAATGGCTTGCAGATATTATAGCAAAGTTGCCGACAGGAAAACGCATTGAAACAATCATAGACCCGTCGGCGGCGTCGTTTATTGCGCTGTTGAGAAAAAAGCCGTGGTGCAAGTGCAGGTCAGGCGACAACGATGTACTTGACGGCATAAGAGAAACAGCCTCAGCAATAAAGCAAGGGCTAATAAAAATCAATCCAGATTGCGTAAATTGGAAGTTTGAAGCGAGCGGCTACGTATGGGATGAAAATAACGTTGGTGAAGAACGTCCAGTAAAAGAAAACGATCACGAAATGGATTCCATGCGCTATTTCGTAAAAACAAAACATATAGTTAAAGAAAAAACAGTTTATAAATCAATATTCGGGGTGATGTATTGAAAACATATCAAAAATGAGATATAATAAGTGTGGAGGAAAAACGCAATGAAACAATATACGGTTTACAAACACACAAATAAAATAAACGGAAAAGTTTACATAGGAATAACTTGTCAAAATGTAAAAGACAGATGGGGCAGAGGTAGCACATATCGAGCACAACATTTTGGAAGAGCAATTAAAAAATACGGATGGGATTCTTTTGAACATTTAATAATTGCAAAATGTTTATCGAGAAAAGATGCTTGCGAATTGGAACGCTTGTTGATAAAAGCGTATGATTCAACAAATCCGCAAAAGGGGTATAATGAAACGCTTGGTGGAGATGGTGGTGGAATGTATAAAAAACATCACACGAAAGAATCAAAAGAAAAAATAAGCAAAGCACGAAAAAAGAATGGATTTACCGAAACACATAAAAAGCATATAAGCGAATCAAAACAAGGTGTAAGACATCATTTTGCAAAAAAAGTGTTTCAATACACAAAAGATGGCGAGTTCATAAAAGAATGGGAATACATGAGCCTTGCGGCAAAAGAATTAAAAATTAGCAAAGGAAATATTGGACAAGTTTGCAACGGAAACAGAAAAACCGCAGGAGGTTTTATCTGGAAATATGAAAGGATGTGATTCCGATTAAAACGTACCAGGATTTAAAGCAGATTGGCGAAAATGAAACGAACAGAATGCAGTTTGTAAGAGGTTGTATATCGGAGTACAAAAGCTCAGACGGGTATAGAACAGCCGCAACAGCTGAAAGGTATGACAAGTTCAAAAACGCGACTATTGAACAGTTCCAAAAGCTGCTGTACACGATATCCGGCAGAGCGGTTCCGGATAATTTCTCCGCTAACTTCAAGATTAAATCAAACTTTTTCCACACATTTATTGAACAGGAAATACAGCTCCTACTCGGTAATGGCGTAAGCTGGGAAAATGAAAACGTCGAAAGCAAAATAGGCAATGATTTTGACCACAAACTTGTAGAGCTAACAAAAGCAGCACTTGTCGGCGGCGTGGGTTATGGCTTCTTCAATCTTGACCATGTGGAAGTGTTTAAAGCAACAGAATTTGTGCCGTTGTATGATGAAGAAAACGGCGCTTTAATGGCTGGTATAAGGTTCTGGCAAGTATCGCCGAACAAGCCGCTCAGGGCTACACTGTATGAGATTGACGGCTTTACGGACTATATCTGGAATAACAAAAGCGATACCGCACAGGCGAAAGTCTTGCAGGAAAAAAGAGCATACAAGCTTAAATACAAAATGTCGCAGGTAGACGGGCTGAGAATCTATGACGGCGAAAATTATGAAAGCTTTCCCATTATCCCGATGTATGGCAACGAATACAAGCAAAGCAGACTTGTAGGGCTCCGAGAACAGATTGACTGCTATGATTTAATCAAATCAGGCTTTGCAAATGACGTTGACGACGCTTCTCAAATCTACTGGACAATCCAAAATGCGGGCGGTATGGATGATGTAGACCTTGCGCAGTTTGTGGAGCGTATGAAAACGGTAAAGGCGTATGTATGTGACGATGGCGCAAAGGCTGAGAGCCATACAGTAGAAGTACCGTATTCAAGCAGAGAAGCATTGCTGAACAGGCTTGAAAAAGACTTGTTCAGAGACGCTCAGGCTCTTGATATAACGAACATAGCTAACGGCAGTATCACGGCAACGCAAATAAAAGCCGCATACGAGCCTCTAGAGTCCCTCTGCGACCAGTTAGAGTATCAGGTGTTATCTTTTATTGATAAGCTCCTAAAAATCGCTCAGGCGGAAAATACAGCTACTTTTACACGGTCTAAGCTCGTGAACACAACCGAGGAAATACAGACGATTGTATCAGCCGCAACATATCTCAGTGAAGATTACGTGACGGAGAAGATAATGACAATTTTAGGCGACGGCGATAGAGTTTCCGCCGTGCTCGACAAAATGACCGAAGATGAAGCAAAACGCTTTAAGAATGATGATACCTCAACTACTGAGGAGTGATAACCGTGAATGCAGGACAGCTTGAAACTGAGGCAGAATTAAAGCGCCTTGAAGCGGAACTGGAAAAAACGTATAAACAGGCACGGGACGAAATCCAAAAAAAACTTGACGATTATCTAAAGAAATTTAAAGTTCAAGAAAAGGAATGGCGAAAAAAACTTGATAGCGGAGAGATAACCGAAGAAAGGTTTAAAAAATGGTATCAAGGCAAAGTAATGAACGCCAAACGTTGGGAGGCTATGCGTGATACTCTTTCCGAAGATTTAACAAACGTTAATGTAATGGCAAATGATTTAGTCAGGGATTCAATGCTTCATACCTTTGCCATTAATCACAATTACGGGACGTTTGAGATTGAGACCGGATTAAGCATTAACACGTCATATACGCTTTATGACCGAGATACAGTTGCCAATCTAATAAAAAACGACCCTGATATTTTAAAGCGCCCGTCGCTTGACAAAAACCTTGATAAGCGGTGGAACAAAAAGCTGTTCCAATCGCACATAACGCAAGGAATCTTGCAAGGCGAAAGCATTGATAATTTAGCGAAAAGGGTTGCGCTTGGGGCTACACAGCAAGATATGAATGCCGCGATCCGCAATGCAAGGACCTCGACGACTTGCGCACAAAACGCAGGGCGAACGCAAAGTTATCAGCGAGCCGTAAATATGGGCATAGAATTATATCAAGTATGGCTTGCGGCGCTTGATAGCAGAACACGAAGCAGCCACAGGCATATGGACGGTGAAAAAGTCAAAGTAATCAAGGGCAAACAGGTTAAATTTTCAAACGGTTTGCGTTATCCTGGTGACCCTGACGGCAGAGCCGAGGAGGTGTGGAATTGCCGCTGCACACTTGTGACAAGTTTTGATGAAAACGAAGATTTTACAGACGTAAAAGAAAGAGCAAACAAACTTGATAATCAATCATACAATGAATGGAAAAATGAACACAAGCAAAAAAGCAAGGTGAAATCATGAAAAACTTTAAAATGACGAGCCATAAAGATGAAGTATTAGACGAGCTTGATTCAAAGGTTGAAATTGTGCTTGAAAAGATAGGGCTTCGGGCTGAAACACACGCGAAAAAATATTGCCCTGTTGACACGGGACGGTTAAGAAACTCTATTTCACATACGCAAAGCGGAGATACTGAATATATCGGTACTAATGTAGAATACGCGCCGTATGTAGAATTTGGCACAAGCAAGCAGAAAGCTCAGCCGTACTTAAAACCTGCGGTAACAGACCACATTGACGAATATAAGAAAATAGTAAAATCAACATTAAAAGAGGGCTAAATCAGCCCTCTTTTTTAAAGCCTATTGACAAAGATTATACGAATGACTATAATAAAATTATAAGAATTTCCGAATAAAATTCATAAAGAATCTTGAAGAAATGAGGTCAAAGAAATGGCATTAACAAGGAAATTTCTGTCAGCGTTAGGAATTGAAGAAGCAAAGATTGACGAAATAATCTCAGCTCACGCAGACACAGTAAATGCCCTTAAGGAACAGAGGGACGGCTACAAAGCAGACGCAGACAAGCTCCCTGCGGTACAAAAAGAGCTTGACGATTTAAAGGCAAGCCAAAGCGGAGAAGACCCGTACAAGGAAAAGTATGAGAAAAAAGCCAAAGAGTTTGACGACTATAAAAAAGGCGTCGAAGCGAAAGAGCTTGCACGGTCAAAGTCAAAAGCGTATAAGCAGGTACTTAAAGAGCTTAACGCAAGTCACGTTGATTCAATTTTGAAAGCTTCACAATCAGAGCTTGATAAGATTGAACTCGACGAAGATGGAAAAATCAAAGATGTCGATAAGCTGAAAGAGTCCATAAAGAAAGAATGGGCTGATTTCATTGTAGCAGAGGGTCAGCAAGGAGCTAAAACAGCTACACCTCCTGCAACCGAAGGGTCTAAACTCAGTAAAGATGATATTATGAAAATCAAAGACCCGACAGCACGGCAAAAGGCTATGTATGAGAATTCGGAGCTTTTCGGCATTAAGTAACGAAAAGGAGAATTTATGGCAAATGTTGTAACGACTGCTGAAACAAATCTTGTTACAGCGGCAAAAATGAAGAAAATTAGAGAAATTGATTTTGTAAACCAGTTTACTCACGGCAGCCTTGAAAAGCTGGTTGAGGTACTCGGCGTAACCCGAAAAATCCCGATGATGGAAGGTACAACCATGTATGTGTACACCACAACGGGAACGCTCCAGCCCGGCAATGTTCCTGAAGGCGAAATTATTCCTCTTTCGGCGTTTGAAAGAGTGAAAACACCTGTGGGCGAAATCACAATCAGCAAATGGAGAAAAGCAGTATCAGCCGAAGCAATCAAGAAATCAGGTTTGCAGGAGGCTCTTGTTGAAACCGACGCGGCGCTTTTAAAGAAGGTGCAGGCAGGTATCAGAACCAACCTGTTTACATTCTTGAATGGTTCAATCACAGGCGCAATTACAGCAACAGGCGTAGGCTTGCAGGCGGCTCTTGCTAACGGCTGGGGCAAGCTGCAGGTAGCATTTGAGGACGATACCGCAGAAACTGTCTATTTTGTAAATCCGCTTGATATTTCCGATTACCTCGGTACAGCACAGATTTCAGTACAGACAGCCTTCGGCCTGAATTACATTGAGAACTTCCTCGGACTCGGTACTGTTATTCTGTCCTCACAGGTAACTCAGGGTACATACATTGCGACAGCAAAAGAAAACCTCATTCTTTATTATCTCACAATGAACGGCGATATTGCTAATTCATTTGAGCTGACAGCCGACGAAACCGGCTACATCGGTATCAAGAGCGGTTATCAGAACGAAGCGAGAGCGCAGCTCGAAAGCCTTGTAATGAGCGGCGTGCAGTTCCTTGTTGAGTACGCAGGCGGCGTCGTAAAGGGTACTATTACATCTGCTGCAGCCACTCCCGGTGGCGCATAATGTGGATATATAAAGTTATCTACCCGTTTAAAGACCTGCAAGATAACGAACACATCTACAATGTCGGTGATACTTATCCGAGGCATGGTGTACACGCTGACAAGGAGCGAATAGACGAACTAAAAACGGCAAAGAATAAAATCGGTAAGCCGTTAATTAAAGCTGAGAGAAAAAACAAAGAGGGATAAAATGACTTTAACTGACCTTTGCGGCGAATTGAACAATTATTTTGACGTCCTAAGAATTTACGGTGAGTTTGAAATTTCTAACAACAGCATAGATTTAAGTAATTACAATGTGCACGAAGGGCAGTACATAAGAATAGTCGGCAGTGTTTTCAATGACGGCGTATATACATACCCATTTCCTCCTAATGAAACCTTAGTTGATGAAACATTCAACGGGTCTGTCTGGGCTATGGCGGTTCCCTCTGCCGTCATAGCAAAGATGGAGGAAATTAATCAATGGCTTGAAGAAAACCAGTCCGCGTTAAATTCGCCTTACCAGTCCGAAAGCTTCGGCGGCTATAGCTATACTAAAAAGAGCGGAGATGAAGGCGAGAACGCGAACTGGCAATCGCATTTCCACAAAACATTAGATAGGTGGCGAAAGTTACGAGCTTACTAACTGAATCAATGGAAGATTGTGTATTGCTTAATAAGCAAACAGCCAATGACGGATATGGCGGTTACATAACAACATATACCGAAGGTGCTGAGTTTTCTGCGGCGATTAGATTTGATTCAAGCATAGAAGCAAGAGCTGCCGAAAAGCAAGGTGTGACAAGTCTATACACGATCATAACAGGCAGAAGCTTTGTGTTACAATATCACGATGTTTTGAGACGTGAACGGGACGGCAAGATTTTCCGCGTAACTTCTGACGGTGATGATAGTTTTACTCCTGACAGTGCAAGCCTTAATATGCGATTGGCAGCGGCAGAGGAATGGAGCATACCGAATGAATAAAGCACAAACAATCAACAGCTTTTGGAACTCCTTCGGCATTCCTGCATATGATATGTATACCGTACCAAATGACGCTCAAATGCCGTATATCACCTATGAATATGCGGGGGATAATCTCGACAACGTTGTAATGCTCAGCGCGTCGGTTTGGTACAAATCTACATCATGGTTAGGAGTATCAGGGAAAGCCGCCGAAATAGCAGAGGACATTGGAAACGGAATAATCCTGAAAACAGATGAAGGGTATATCTATATCACAAGAGGAACGCCCTTTATGCAACGGTTATCCGATACCGACGATAGCGTAAGAAGAATATACATCAACCTACAGGTTGAATACATGACCTTGATTTAAGGAGCGAAATATGAAATTTAATAAAGTTAATCCTGAAATTTTTAACCAGCTTCAAGTTGAAGCTGGTATTTTGTTAAGCAGTTTTGACCCTGCGTCAACCGCCGCAATTGATGATGATGATATTATCTGCGCAACAAGCGGAGGAATCAAAGCGGATTGTGTGCCGTCTTATACTGATTTTGGCGAAGATATTGACAACGTCCCAAACAACACAAAGGAGCTTAAAAGACTTGACGGCTACGAGTGTACATTTGCGTTTACAGCTTTAAATGTAACAACCAGTGTTATCAAAATGGCTCTTGGCGCGGCTGACATCGGAACGACTGATACCACAAGGGTTACTCCCCGTTCTAAGCTTCACCTTGCAGATTTTAGTAATATTTGGTGGGTAGGTGACCGCACCGACGGCGGCATGATTGCAATAAAGCTTATTAATGCTCTTTCGACAGGCGGTTTGTCTTTGCAGACAACTAAAAAGGGCAAAGGTCAGTTGTCGGTAACACTCACAGGACACATCAGTATTGAAGATACTGATACAGTACCGATGGAATTTTACGTCGCGGAGGGTTGATATGGCTGAAATTAAAACGCTTGCAAATTGTTCTCTGCGTGAATTCCTCGCGCAGACAAACAAAATAAGAAAGGACGCTGCGGAATTTTTAGAACTGACGAAAATTTCTAAAATTCGGCAGCATGTTCCTGCGCTTACAGGCGAGGAAACCGAGGAAGAAAAAGAAAAGATGTTCAAGGAACAGGGCAGAAAGAATTTTAGTGAAATCCTTGATTCTTGCCTTGAAAAAAACGCAGACGCTACAATCAAAATGGTAGGCTTAATGTGCTTTAAAACCTTTGAAGAAGCGGAGCAGATGAAAGGTGAAGATTTCATTGCGGTAGCTGCGGAACTCTTCGGAAATAAGAAAATAATGGATTTTTTCGGCACGTTGCTCGGCTTGGTGCAGTAGAGTACGGGCTTGCGATAACGAGCATTGACCTTGAAAAGCTTGATTTGTTCGGGTATGACTACATCCCTCAGCATATAGAAGCATACGAAAGGGAAAAGGCGTTTAAAGTCTATCTCACGGATGGGTTAAAGACTTTGACCGAAAACACTGCGAATTACGCAGGCGGCAAGTCACTAAACGTCAGATTTTTTGATTTGTTTAAAGAGGTCAAAGAAGAAAATCCGAAAGAAATAATAACGAGAATAACAAACAAGTTAAGAGGAAAGGCAGGTGAGTAGAAATAGGAGTATTTGATTTAGCTGCTACATTATCGCTTGATAAATCTCAATATGAGCGAGGGCTCAACGAAGCGGAAAAATCAGGTTCAAACATAGGCTCACGAATCGGCGCAGGCTTTGCAAAAGTCGGCAAGGCTGTTGCCGTTGGAATTGGGGCGGCTTCAACCGCAGTAGGTGCGCTTGCTACAATGTCAGTCAAAGGCTATTCAGATTATGAACAGCTTGCAGGCGGTGTAGAAACTCTGTTTAAAAATTCTTCTCAGTCTGTAATTAAAAATGCGTCAAAGGCATATGAAACAGCAGGAATGTCGGCAAATGAGTACATGGAAACGGTCACAGGATTCTCAGCTTCTTTGTTGCAGTCATTAGGCGGCGATACTCAAAAGGCTGCTGAAAAGGCTGATATGGCTATCCGCGACATGTCGGACAATGCCAATAAGCTCGGCACGGATGTTTCTTCAATCCAAACGGCTTATCAAGGCTTTGCAAAACAAAATTATACGATAAATCTAATGTCCGCTGCATAAGTGATTGTGCAGTGAATGTGCGTGAACTCTATCAGAGGTGTGAGAGTAAAAAGACCACAGGAAATGGTGGTATGAGATGTTCTTGCTAACAGGGGAAACCTAAATGCGAAAGCACATGGCTATCCTGTGCCAAGCCCGAAAGGGAAGGTCAAACGACTATGAGTTTGTTACTCAGTACAATGCCTATTGATACGGCATTGGAAGTGCGCACTATCCAGCAAACAAAACTAACTATACATTGACAGCAGAACGAATTTGTAATATAATAAGTATATACAAATCGAAAGGGCGTGTTGATGTGGAGTGGAGAAAGATAATTGCCAAGCCGAACTATTCCGTAAGCAATGAGGGAAATATTCGCAATGACAAAACAGGGCGAATATTGAAATTGCATTGCGGAACAAGCGGATATATGCAAGTGATGTTAGGAAGAAAAACAACACCATTATATGTGCATAGAATTGTCGCAATAGCATTTCTGAACAATCCAAACAACCTACCACAAATAGACCATATAAACGGGGATAAGACTGATAATAGGGTAGAAAACTTGCGGTGGGTAACGGTATCCGAAAACGCTTTATCCTATGGATACCAAAAGAGGATTGAAAACAAAAAGAAGAAAATCACAGCTATTAAAGGAACAGAAATACTGCATTTCAATTCCCGAAATGAAGCAGCCAAATATTTTAAATGTTCTAAATCAGGAATAAAATATGGTTGGGAATACAAAAAAGGGAATAAAAAAGGCTGGATTTTCAGGCTGGATAAAGATATAGTCTAAACCCCTAATAAATATCGGGAAACCGAGGGTGTAAATTTGGTTAGACAATTTAAAGCTGGGCTATGGTGGCACCAAAGAAGAAATGCAACGCCTTCTCGATGACGCAACAAAACTCTCAGGCGTGAAGTACGATATTTCTTCCTTTGCCGATATTGCAGAAGCAATCCATGTTGTACAAACAGAAATGGACATCACCGGTACAACCGCAAAGGAAGCATCAGCCACCATTCAGGGGTCCATTCAGTCAGCAAAATCAGCGTGGCAAAACCTGATAACAGGTCTTGCGGATGGTAATGCAAATCTTGACGAACTGGTCAATAATTTCGTCAACAGTATTGTGACCGTTGGTGAAAACATTATTCCAAGAATCAGTGTTATTTTGAACGGCATCACCGGGCTGATTCAAAAACTTGCGCCCAAAATCATTGAAGCCTTGCCCGGTGTTCTAAATACCCTTTTGCCTGAAATTGTAAAAGGCGCACAAGCCCTTTTGCAAGCTTTTGTTTCCGTTCTTCCTCAACTTGTGAAGCTAATAATGGATCTAATGCCTGATATTATCAAGGCTTTTCAATCTATTTTCAAAGCAATAGTTGATGCCTTACCACAACTTATTGACGCTATTGTATCAGCGTTACCAACTTTAATTCCGCAAATCGTCAGCGCGGTTGTAGCTATGGCGGTTTACCTGATGAAAAATATTGATAAAATCATTCAGCCGATTATCAATAGTTTACCCGAAATAATAATTTCAGTAGTTGACGCGCTGATTACGAATTTACCGATTTTAATTGACGGCGTAATTTCTTTGGTATTAGGTCTTGTAAAGGCTATACCAAAGATTATTTTAGGCATTATTGAAGCCTTGCCTACAATAATCGAAAAGATTATAACAGGACTTATTGAGTGCATACCTCAGCTCATTGAGGGCTTGATTATGCTAGTCATTGAGCTTGTCGCGCATTTGCCGGAGATTATCTTGGGGCTGATTGAAGCTATTCCGAAGATTATCGTAGCAGTTGCGAAAGCTCTTGTCGAAGCAGGTCCGAAAATCTTTGAAGCCTTTGGACAAATTTTCGGTGGTGCCTGGGAAAAGATAACGGAAATCTTTTCAGGCATTGTTGATTGGTTCAAAGACATTTTTGAAAAGCTCAAAATGTGGGCTGTATCAGTTTATACAAAAATAATTGCATGGTTCAAAAGCATTTTCGAAGGGCTGAGAAATTGGGCTCTTGGAATTTACACAAAAATAACAGGTTTCTTCCAGAACATCTGGAATTCTATTACGGGTGTTTTCTCGAAAGTTGGTGAGTTCTTCTCAAACGTATTCCGCAATGCGGTCGATGGTGTCAAGGGCGCGTTTAACGGAATAAAACAATGGTTTTCGAATTTATGGCAGAATATCTGGAACGGTATCAAAACCCCGATTAACTGGATTATAGACGGTATTAACGCCGTTATAGACGGATTGAACTCGCTGAAAGTCGATATACCCGATTGGGTACCGTTCGTCGGCGGTCAGACTTGGGGAGTAAATATTCCTAAGATAGCAAAGCTTGCTAAAGGCGGTTTTGTTGAAGGTGGTACTCCATTTATCGCAGGCGAAGCAGGAGCAGAGGCTGTTATACCGCTTGAAAATAACAACCAGTGGATATATAAGTTTGCGCATGCATTTGCGGATGGCTTGACCTCATTTTATGAAGGCAATAACCTTTCGCAAACGGCGAACACAGCAAACGGAAAGATTGTCAACATTAACCTTTACCTCGATAATGTCAATGTTAAAAATGATGATGATATCGAGGATGTCGCAAATAAAGTATCCGAACGAATCGCTGAAAAACTTGTAGTGGAAGGAATGGCGGTGGGCTAATGAGTTTTAATTATTTTACTTTTAATGGTCAGCACCTTGAAGATTTTGGATTTATCGTCAAGAAGAAACCGCAATATATCATCGCCGAAAAGGACTATACGTCTGAGGAAATCGCAGGAAAAGACGGCAATATTATCGCTTATAACGGAAGGTATAAGAACCGAACCGCAACATATACTATTATGAGCCTTCCGACCCGTGTGCACTGCTCAAATCGGGAGTTAGTCAATAAGCTAAATTACTGGCTCAACGCGGCAACAGGATATTGTAAATTTACCGATACCTTTAATCAAGGACTGTACACAGAGGCTTTTTGCTCAAAAGTTGCAAATGTGCAAAACCACATGGATGGAGTTGTTGAAGCCGAGGTAACATTTGATATGGAACCATTTTGGTACATTGACAACGACATCGAGGTCAACAACTCGCCTAATGGTAGGGAGTTTGTGTTACAGAATCCTACAGGATTTTTGAGTTATCCCAAAATAACGGTAAGGGCTAATTTGCATGCTAATAAGCTTGACTTCTCGTTTACAGACAACAGCTCCAATGTGCAGTCATTTTCAGTCCCTGCAAGTCCAAATTTTGGGGAGAATGCCGAGGTTGTTTATGATTCGAAAACTGGAGATGTTACAATTGATGGACAACCATACAATTACTTAATTCTCAATTTTAACAGACCACCTGTTTTTTCATTAGGGCAAAACAAAGTTACAATTAGCCACTACCATGAACGCACAATTCCGTATATTTTAATTGAACCGAGGTGGCGCATGCTGTGATACCTAAACTATATGATGAAGATTATGTTATCGGCGGGTCAGTAAGATGTGGAAATTTAGATTATAACGGTTATGGGTTTTTAAACACGTGCCAAAAATGTTTTGTTAAAGAAAAAACATCGGGCGTATACACGCTTGAAATGGAACTTTTAACAACTGACCGATACGCAGAGAACGTGCTGCCAAATATGTTTGTTAAAATCATACCAAACAAAGTGCACAACCCCCAATTATTCCAGATTTACCGCGTTAAGGAGGAAGGAAAAAAGCTGAGTGTATCGGGGTATCACATAAAATATCTTGCGGAAAATAATATGATATCTCGATATAATGCTTATGCAAGTGTAACTCCACCTGAGGAGAGATACCTTGCGGTGCCACAAACGCAACGAGACACAGCGCATGACTTTCTTGAATCTCTTAAAGAAGACAGATTCTTTTTAATTGAAGATTACTCAAATTCAACAATACCCATCACACACCAACAGCAATTCAATATCACCGCTGATACTGGTATCGAAGCGAAAACAATTCACTTGCGTAAATTTACAGGCAAAAAGCTCGGAGATCTCTTGACGGATAAAGAGTACGGAATGGGGCAGTACGGCGGTGAATGGCTGTATAATAACTTTGATTTAACATTAAAGAAAAAGCGCGGTAAAGACATCGCGGTAAAGCTCAGATACGGGTATGACTTAAAAAACGTAACAATTGAATATTCAAGCGATAATAATTATAACGTTGTTGTCCCATATGGAAGAGTTAGAACTTCTGACGGAGCTGAATTCTATCTCGGAGGGACACCGGTTTTTTTGAATACGGTTGAAGTCCACAAATACCCACGCTTAAGAGCTGTTGACGTGTCAGAGCATTTGCCTGAATTAAGTGTTAATGTTACCACAGGCGACGGGATGAAGAACGCGTTTGACCAAATCAATACAGTGTTCTCAGGTGCATTTTACCGCAGCAAATACCATTCGAGAGGATATGAAATAGCAGTTACAGTCGATTTGAATTATGAGTCAAAAACAGTGCAGGAGCTTGGTCTATATGACCCTGTTGTTCTTGTGACTGAAAAAGGTAGGGAAATTTCATCAAAAGTCAACGGGGTAACGTTCGATGCGCTGAACGAAAGGATCGTAAAAATCGAGCTTGATAATAAGCCGCTTACTTTACAAGATATGATATCAAAGAAAAGGAGGTAAAGCAATGAATAATATAACATATGCTGTAAGTGTTGATGTGAACAATCCAATCATCCCGTATAATGTGTATGTAGCAAATGTCTTAGATTTAAACGTAAGATACCTTGAAATAACGTTATATCAAAACGGCAATGTTATTGCACTTAGTAATACTGCAACTGCAACGGCGTCACTTGTGACAGATAACGTGCTTGTAAATGATAGCGTTAACTGTACTATTCAAGACAACATTATAACCGTACCGTTGGAGGACTTACAGCGACACGGTAATCTTGATGTACAAGTAACAGTCACTGAGGGTACAAAGGTTTTAGCAATTCCGTTTCCAATACAAGTAAGGGTGACTCCGAACATTGCGGAAAACGCGCAAATTGATGAAAATTCATTGGGAAGTTATGCTGAGGTCGTTCATGAGATAACAGAAGCGCGTGACACATACACCACCTTGCACGACGCGATTGCCGCCAAAGCACCATTATCCACTGCCTACACCTTCGACAGCACGACGGCGAATGTGACATACAACACCGCCAACCCGAAAACAATCTACCTCAACGCGACGGTTGCCGGCAAGGCTGGAATCGTTATCACCGCAAAGGACAACGATTTCCAATATTTCCTCGGCCGTGACGGCTCAATCAAAACGAGATATTGGACAGGAGGTACAAGCTACAGCGACTGGTATGATAAGACAGAAAAGCCGTCAAACAAGGCTAATGAAATCACCAACGCCAACAAAACAAGCAACGTTCTTTACCCCACGATCAAGGCGGTAGTCGATTACCTTGCTGCTAATTACCTCGGCAGCGGCGACAACACCGTTTCATGGGCGAATCTCGCGGCGGCGGTGCAGACGGTGATCAACGGCAAGGAAAGCGCATCCAACAAGCTGTCCTCAGAAGCTGGTATTGACGAGGATTCCACCGATACGGAGTACCCCTCCGCGAAGGCGGTGTTTAACTTCGGCGTGGATATTCTCGACGATGTAGCAGGCGACCTTGTGCTCAAGGAAAACCTAGCCAATAAGAAAAACGCAATTGCAGGCAACGAAACGAGCAAACAGTATTATCCGTCGATAAAGGCAGTTGTCGACTACATCGCCGCAAATTACGAGGCATTGTCGAACAAGCTGACCTCAGAAAAGGGAATTGACAGTGGTTCCACCGATACGGAGTACCCCTCCGCAAAGGCGGTCTATGACCTCGGCGTAGAGATCATTGGCCTTGTGAACGATGATATTTCGAACGTTGAGTCCCGCCTTGTGCTCAAGGAAAGCGCATCCAACAAGCAAAGCTCAATTACAGCCGCCAACAAAGCAAGCACCGCGCTGTACCCGTCCATCAAAGCCGTGTATGATTACGGCTCGCAGATTTCAAGCGCTGTTGAAGATGTTAAGGCGTATATCGGCTACACAAGCGGCGATATCCTCGGTCTGCATGCGGACTTTGAGAATAACCGGTTTACACGTCTGGGTGCGGCTGTCGGTCTGAACGCGGGCAGCGATTTCAACGCGTTTCCGATGTACGGTCAGCGCAGGCGCGTCGTGGTCTATCCTGACGGCGAGATAATTGACAACTACTCTCCGGAAGATGTTGGAGAACCCGATACTGATGTTGACGTCATGGTCTATCAGCCGAAGTTCTATTACAAGGTCGTACCGCTCAAGCTAGAGAAACAGTCAAGCGGCTTGGGCTATCACATCCGCAAGGCGAATTACTACATCAGCTCGACGCCGCATGCCGGCTTCAAGCTCCACCCTCTGTTTTTTGACAAGAATGGAAACGAGATTGACTATGTGCTGTTTTCGGCGTATGAAGCGTCGTATATGTGGCGCAGGCAGGTTAGCACAAACGGTACGGATTTCAGATACGTTGATAGCATTTTCCACGACGGTGTAGGCACAGATACGACGATTGAAACAAGCGCGGTTCTGAAATCCTTGCCGGGCGTCAAGCCGATATCCGGTCAGTACAAGGCGATGAACAAATTCAATCTGGAGAATTGTGCTCTGAGAAAATCACCAAACTGGCACCTCGACACGATTCAGTCGGTATCCGCAAATCAGCTGCTCATGGCGATTGAGTACGGAACATTTAATACTCAGTCGGCAATCGGACTAGGCATTGTTAATAATCCCGACAGTGATACAATCAACTGCTCATCACTCACGGGGTCGACCTCGGCGGAAACATTTAATACGGCTTCCGGCATGGCGAGCGAAACAATATATGACATCGAGGGAACAGAAACGCCGTTCAACACTAACGGCAACGTCGCGGTCAGTTATCGCGGAATGGAAAACCCGTGGGGCAATATCTGGAAGCAGGTCAATGGAATCAATATCTGGGGCGACGGCACAATGAACGGCGGTCAGGCGTACATCTGCAGCGACTTTAACTTCGACGAGAGCAAGCACAGCGGCAACTACAAGTCTACCGGCTTTTCAATTGCGAACGCAAACAATTATATTTCTGCGTTAGGCTACGGCAGCGAAAAATACGACTGGCTGTTCCTTCCGTCTGAGACGCTGGGAAACAACGCGCTTCCCGTCGGAGATAAATGCTATGTCACTGCAGATCTGAACGGTAATAAAATTGCCCTTCATGGCGGCGCGTGGTACAGCGGCGACTCTTCCGGCGATTATGACTACAGCTGTTCCAACAACGTCGAGCTTGCTGACAATGCCGTCGGCGGCAGACTCCTGTATGTGCCGACAGCGACGGTTTAAGGAGGTATTTTAATGACAGATTACGGTATTGTGAAAAGCGCGGTCAGACCCGACGAAAAGATAGTTGACGAATATTCGGTTTGGGTTAATTCCGATATTACAAAAACGGAGGAAGGCTTTGAATATCACATGGTTCAATACACAAAGGACGAGTACATCAAGCTGATGGACGAAGCAAACCAAAAGGCTCAGGCAGACCTTGAGTATATCGCCATGATGACGGAGGTGGAGCTTGAATGAGTAAGCACTTCAAAAAGGTAAAGGGCTATTACGACAGCGGATTGTGGAGCATTGAGAGAGTGCACAACGCTGTTGTCAAGGGCTGGATCACAGCGAAAGAATTCAAAACGATAACGGGTGAGGTGTACGGCGATGACGATTGACGAAAACGGTACCATTACCATCTACAACGGCGATTATGGTATGCCGATTGTGTTTGAAACCGTTGATTTTGCTGTTGGGGACAAGGTTGTTTTCGTAATTTCAAACAATCCTATTCCGCCGAAGGAATTCACCGTCGACGCGGACGGCTACACGTTTGATTTGATATTTGACAAAACCGAAGCAATCAACATCGCGGCGGCGGCGGTTCGCCGTCGCGCGGCAATTAATTACAGTTTCAAACAGTACCGTGACGGCGCGTTTCTCGACACGATCGCCGACGGCAAAATCAGAGTGAAAGGGACGGTACCATGGGCAAATTAAAACCGATAAACCCCACCAAGGCACAGATTGTCGCGAATCCGCAGGCGGCGGCTCATGATTACGACAATCTCACTCACAAGCCCCAAATCAACGGCCACGAGCTTGTCGGGAACAAATCGTCTGACGACCTCGGATTACAAGGCAAATTGACCGCAGGTGAGAATATCACAATTAACGCGAACGGTGAGATTTCGGCGACGGGTGGTACGGATGATTATGAGGAGCTGACGAATAAGCCTCAAATCAACGGTCATGAGCTGTCCGGAGATCAATCAGGCAGTGATTTGGGATTGCAAAATCAGCTCACCGCAGGCGATAACGTCACGATCGAGAACGGCGTGATCTCGGCAAGCGGTGGTGTGTCAGTAACTGTTTCCTCCGCCGCTGTCAACCAAAACGGCACGATCACATTTACGATGTCAGACGGCTCGACGGTGACGACGACGGGAGAGAGCGCCATCGGGCCGCAAGGTCCACAGGGTATCCAAGGTGCTACAGGTCCGCAGGGCATTCAGGGAGAACCCGGTGCGCAAGGTGCTCCGGGGGCGAAAGGTGACAAAGGTGACAAAGGCGATAAGGGTGATAAGGGCGATACCGGTGCAACAGGCGCTACCGGCTACAGCCCGACGGCAACGGTTACCCAGACCCAGAACGGCGCTACTGTCAGCATAACCGATAAGAACGGAACAACAACGGCTAATATCAGCAACGGTGTCAACGGCTCCGACTACATCTTAACCGCTCAGGACAAATCCGATATAGCCGCCATTGTTTTGAGCGAGCTACCAACCACACAGGGGGTGCTTTATGGCAACGCGAGTAATTGACGATACGAAATTGCAAAACATCGCCGTCGCTATCCAGTCAAAGGACAGCGGCGGGAAAATGACGGTTGACGAAATGCCGGATAGAATTGAGACACTGTTCGAAACCGTTGACGAGAATGCTCCTCTTGTGTTTATGGATTGGGAAGGTACGTTGCTAAAATCCTATACTTATAGTGAAGTTATGGCTTTAACATCACTTCCAAATTATAGTGAAATCAATTATAGAGTCGACCCATTTTATCACGAAGGAATGACGTTTCAAGGTTGGAATTGGAGTTTAGCAGGAATTAAAGAAAAAGTCCAAAAAGAGCCTTATGGAAATTTAATTGTTGGAGCTATGGTAATTACAAGTGATGGGACTGATCATAATTATTATTATGATGATGAATTAAGTAATGTCAACGCTGGACTAATGGTTGTAAAAAGGGGTAGCACAGCAAATATTGGTGATAATGCGTATCCTAATAAGTTTGGACTTAAAGCTGTAAATATTCCATATGGAGTAAATAAGGTTGGTTATTCGTTTCTGGAACAAAATTACTGTATTATTGGAATTGTGATTCCGCAAAATATTGAATTAAACACAAATGTATTTAATAATTGCTTTTCACTTAAACGAATAAGTTTACCCGAAAACTATACAATTTTAAGTGGTAAAAATATGAAATTAACCAATATGGCTAATTTAAAAGAAGGTATTATATATAAAGGGGTCAATAAGATTGATACCAATAATGGTTTTATTAGAAATTATTTAATGCAAAAAATTCATATTCCCTCTACGATAACTTATTTAGGAAATTATGTTTTTGAGCGATGCGACTCTTTATTATTTATATTATTAGAGGGAACACCTACACTTGGTGGAACGGGTAGTTTTATTAACAACCCTTCAAATCAAGTTATTTATGTTCCAAGAGCTAATTTATCGTTCTTTGAAACAGAAACAAATTGGTCGAGTAGATATTCTTCAACTCGTTTTCAAGCAATAGAAGATAACATTGAACTTTTAGAACATCTTGGTTGGGATGTTAGTGCGTATAAGGGGGCGAGCTAAATGGCAGGTGATAAAGTAACAGGCGTTTATTACACGACACGTTCTGACGGAATTGAATTATTCAGATTTGCCGTTCCAAATACAAAGACCGATGATGAATGGAATAAACCACAATTCAAAATCCGTCAAGACCAAACCGACACATTATATGACGAAGCGATTGACGTTGGGGGCACACCGTACACCTACACGGAAACGGATATTCCGGCAGAGGGCGAACCCGCACCGATTGACGAAGTGACGGAGCAAAAAGCAGAAGCCTATGATTACTTGACAGGAAGGAGCGACGGAAATGAGTAACCCTTACATGAAAGAAGCCGAAGAAATTCGCAAGGCGATTGATACCTTTGCGGTGAACCAAAGCGACGAAACGCTGATTGACAACAAGGCGGCGTTTGAGTTTTGGCGTGCCGGAATTAACGCCGAAAAGGACAAGATATACCGCTACGGCGAGGACATTTACAAGTGCATTCAGCCGCATACCACACAAGAGGGCTGGACGCCCGACAAGGTGCCCGCGCTGTTCGTTCGCGTTTCGGTCGAGGAATGCCCCGAATGGGTACAGCCCACAGGAGCGCATGACGCGTACAAGAAGGGCGACAAGGTCACGCATAACGGACTGAGGTGGATATCGAAAGCAGACAGCAACGTCTGGGAGCCGGGTGTTTACGGCTGGACGAATATTAATTAGAAAGGAAAATCAAAAATGAACGAATCAATCTCTATGCTAAAACTCACAATCATAACCGCCCTCGGCGTTATCGCGGCATACTTTAACGCGCTCATGATCCCCATCGTCGTGCTCGTGTTCGTCATGGTGACGGACTACATATCCGGCATGGCTTCGGCGAAGAAGTCGGGCGAGTTGTCAAGCAGCATCGGCATTATGGGCATCGCCAAAAAGGTCGGGTACCTCGCTCTCGTCGCCGTCGGTATGGTTGTCGATTACCTGATTTCCTCGGCGCTTGTGCACGTCGGTATCGAGATACAGATAAATTACTGCTTTGCTATGATCATCGTCATATGGCTGATCGTCAACGAGCTGATATCTATTCTCGAGAACCTCGGCGAGCTCGGCGTGCCGATTCCCGATTTTCTCCGCAGGTCAATTCACAAAATCAAGGACGGCGTCGAAGCCAAAACAGGAGATAAAGATGATTAACCTCAGGAACCGCAAGGGCGTTGACATCAGCTCCAACAACGGCAAGATCAGCATTGAAAAAATCAAGGACGCGGGTTATGATTTCGTCATGATCCGCGCCGGCTTCGGCGAGGACACCACCGAACAGGACGACACGCGCTGGGAAGAAAACGTCCGCAAGTGCGAGGCTGCAGGCGTGCCGTGGGGCGCTTACTTCTATTCCTATGCCTGTTCCGACGCTTCGGCACGCAGTGAGCTGGCGCATATTCTCAGACTGCTCAAGGGAAAGAAGCCACTGCTGCCGGTTGCACTGGATATCGAGGACGCTGACGGGTATCATCAGAGACACGGCGGCTGGAATTTTCAGAACATTGACAAAGTTTGCCGCATTTTTCTCAAGGGTATCAAAGATGCAGGATATTATCCCATGCTGTACACGGGCTTTGAGGAGGTCGAGAATTACATCTCCGAAGCTGTTTCTCAGAACTACGATATGTGGTTCGCTCACTGGGCACGCTCCTGCGGCTACAAGGGCGATAATCTCTGCATGTGGCAGTACGGCGGTGAAATCAACCTTATTGAGTCGAATTCTATCCCGGGCGTTGGAGTCATAGACAAAAACCTCTGCTACAAGGATTATCCGACTATTATCAAGGACGGAGGCTTCAACGGCTGGGGCGGCGAGCCTACAGTCGGGCACGGTCTGACTGCAGCTCAGGCAATGAGCGGCGCGCGTAATTTGGTAGGGAAGGACGAGGATCCCGACAAGTGCGACATCATGGTATGGTACGGCGGCTTTGATACCGATATCAACAAGGTTGCGTGCTGCTGCGCGGGTATGTTCTATCTTTTCTACAAGCTCGATGCCCTTGATCTGATACCCGGCGGCAAGGTCGCGGACTGCGGCTCTCTCGCTCGCAATTTCTACAACGCGGGACAGCTGCATCGTCCCGATGAAGTCAAGCCCGGCGACCTCGTTATATTCTCATGGAGCGGAAACAGGACGTCTGTACAGCCGCTGCGCGATCTCGGTTACAAATCATTTGACCACGTCGAAATGGTCCTCAAGGTGTTTGACGAAACTATCCTCTCCGTCGGAGCTAACAACGGCGGCATTGAGTGCGACGATTTCCAGACCAAGACGCGCAGCCGTTCCTTCATTTCAGCCTGCTGCCGCCCTGCATACGCAGACGGCGGGGAAGAGGACACCGCGGCGACCGTCACCGACGCAGTCTACGGCGATAAAAACGTCTATGAAATCCAGCAGTGGCTCAACAGTCATTTCGGCTTTGACATCTACATCGACGGTGTGTACGGTCCTCAGACGCGAGCGGCTCTTGTCATGGCGCTGCAGACTGTCCTCAACCGCGATTACGGCGCTGATCTGGAGGTCGACGGCATCTACGGAAGATTGACGAGAAAAGCTGTGGTCAACCTCGAGCGCGGAGCCTACGGCGATTATGTCAAGGTGCTGCAGGGCTTTTTAATCTGCATGGGGTACGACACGGGAGGCTTCGACGGCGACTTCGGCGGCAGAACCGAGGAATCGGTCAAAACTTTCCAGACAGTGCGCGGCTTGATTGTTGACGGCATAGCCGGTAAAGCAACTTTTGAAGAACTCACGGGGTAAAATGTAAAGTATATTTATACTTTAAGAGAATACAAATAAGATGTTTATTAAATGTAACCCGAATCCGTACCACCTGAGAACCGACGATTGTGTAATAAGGGCTATCGCTATAGCTGAAAACGCAAGCTGGGATAAGATCTATCTTGACTTATCTATATATGGTTTAATTTATGCTGATTTGCCAATACGGAATAATGTATGGGGCAGATTTCTGAATGATAGAAATTATGAGTATATTTCTATACCAAATACTTGCCCCCTTTGCTACAGAATCAAGGATTTCTGCAAAGATAACCCAAACGGTACATTTGTACTTGGTACAGAACACCACGCAGTTTGCGTTATTAACGGCGACTACTACGACACGTGGGACTCAGGTGGTGAAGTCCCGATTTATGCTTTTAAGAAAGGTGATTAAAATATGGCATATAACAACTATATGTTTCCGCAAGGATATCAACCTGCGATTTTACCACAGTATCAACAGACTATTCCACAATTCCAGCAAAATGCACCTCAGCAGGCACAACCTCAAAGCAATGGTATAATTTGGGTACAGGGTGAACAGGCGGCTAAAGGGTATCCCGTAGCGCCAAATCAATCGGTGTTGCTCATGGACAGCGAACAAAGCGCATTTTATATCAAAACCGCAGATAATGCAGGAATGCCGCAACCGCTGAGGATTTTTGATTATTCAGAGCGCAATGCAAACCCGGTGCCAGTACAACAGCCTGAGCAGAATTTTGTCACGCATGCAGAATTCGAAGAAAAGCTCGAAGAAATCAAATCAATGATTAAGACTACCACAAAGGAGAAGAAAACGAATGCCAAATCCTCTGTTTAATTTGCTGAACAATTCGGCACAAATGCCGATTAATACGCCGATGGGGAACGCAATGGCAATGTTGAAACAGTTTCAGCAATTTCGGCAAAATTTTAATGGCGACCCGAAAGCCGAGGTAATGAAAATGTTGAACAACGGACAAATGACACAAGCTCAGTTTAACCAGTATCAGCAAATGGCTCAACAGTTCCAGAGCCTTATAAAATAAGTCAAAACAACTCGCGAGGTTTTGAAAAATAAATTTTTAAAGGAGAAAACATATGTCAATCACAAGCGAAGGCATGACACCTGCGGACATTGCCGCAGTGACAGGCAACAACAGAAATGACGGAGGATTTGGCGACGGCAGCGGCGCATGGTGGCTGCTCGTACTGTTTCTTTTTGCCGCAAACAACGGTTGGAATAACGGTGGCTGGGGCGGTAATGGCGGCAACGGTGGCGCCATTCCCTACATCGGTACGAATGCTGACATTCAGAGAGGTTTTGACCAGTCTGCAATTATGTCAGGAATCAATAACTTGACAACGGGACAGTGCAACCAGACCGCCACTTTGCAGAATGCGATTACACAGTCACAGATCGGCGCAATGCAGGGCTTTAACGGTGTTACGGGCACTATTAACAATGGCGTAAACCTCTTGCAGTCTACACTCATGCAGAATGAGATGAACCGCCAGCAGTGTTGCTGTGATACCAAACAGGCTATTGCAGATTTGAAGTACACAGTGGCAACCGAGAACTGCGCAGACCGCCAGGCGCTTTCCGATGGTGTTCGAGACATCATAGCAAGCAACACAGCACAGACACAGGCAATCCTTGATAAGCTTTGTCAGCAGGAAATTGACGCTAAAAATGAGACAATCGCAAATCTCAGAACACAGCTCAACATGCAGAATCTTGCGGCTTCTCAGACCGCGCAGACTGCTCAGATTCTTGCCAACAATGCGGCACAGACTCAGGCGCTTGAGCAGTATCTGAACCCTGCGCCGATTCCTGCGTATGTAGTTCAGAATCCTAACTGTTGCCCTACGCAGAACAATTGCGGTTGTAATTGCGGCTGTGGTGTAGGTTAAGGAGGTAACAGAATGGCTGAATATGCCTATAACCCTGCACAGAGCGTGAATGCGGGCGCTCCCGTCATTTTAAACACTGTAATTCCGTGCAACAAAGGGTTTGTATACCACAGAGAACAAAGCGGTATTCTGGTATTGAGAGGTAAGGTCTGCGGCAATAACTGCTTTGCACGCTATCAGGTCACATTTAACGGCAACATTGCCCTCCCAAACGGCGGCACGGTTGGAGCGCCTTTGTCTGTAGCAATAGCTGTTGATGGGGAGCCTATTCTGACAAGTAAAGCAATCTATCAGCCCACAGTTACAGCGGAAGACCCTGCTACAAGTGTCGGTTTTGGGAATGTTACATCAACTGCAATCATAACAGTTCCCAAGGGCTGTTGCTTTAACATCTCGGTCGAGAACACATCCGAAAGCGCAACACCTACCACCACGCCAGCACCCACCATTTTGGTTCAAAATGCCAACTTAACCGTGACGAGAATTGCTTAAAGCGAGGTGAAGAAAATGAGCTATAGATTATACGAGGAAGCTAAAGAAAAGTTCTGCGAAGCGCTTGCGGAGATTGTAGAGGGCAAGCAGAGATTCGGTGCCGATGACCTCAGACTTGCAAAAGAAGCAATCAGCGGTCTATATAAAGCAACCATCCTTATGGAGATGGAGAACGGCGATTACTCATACGCCGACGGTATGAGCTATGCAAGAAGGGACAGCCGCGGCAGATACAGCCGAGAAAGCGGCGGTAATTACAGTAACCGTGGCGGCAACCGTGGCGGCGGTTATTCTCGTGACTATTCCTACCGTTATTCACGTGATGAAGCTAAAAAGGATATGGCAGAGGAAATCAAAGAGTTAATGCAGTACGCCGAGAACGAAACCGAAAGGTCAGTGCTCAGGCAGGCGGCAGAGATGTTGAAAAACAACGCCGAGAAATAATGCCGACAAAAGAAGAATTATTCGAAGCTATTGATGAGGTATCAAGGCTACCAGATACTTATTCCAAATGTCAAAAGCTTGCTACATTTTACATTTTGCTCAATTCGCTATACCCGGAAGAAGATTTCAAAAATGGCATTAGCACACAATTTCAAATCACAAATACAGAATTTGGGAGCAGCGAATTTTTACAGAAAATCAAAGGGCACGACATAAACAAGGTGATCAGCGTTTTAGACGAGCTGATGGAAGCATTAAAAGCTTTGAATCCACAGTTATACGCCAATACATTACGGCGATTTGAATGAACGAAAAGGCAGGTCAAGCACCTGCCTTTTTTGTATGAAAAAAATTCAAAAAATTTTTAAAAAAACTATTGCCAAATGTGTCACATAGGGTTATAATATAGATGTAATAAAGAGAGGGGAAACCTCAAAAAGAAAGGATAATGAAAAATGACAAAGACATTATTTAAAGGTAGATTGACAATGAGCAACACTGAGGGTAGATCAGATGTAACGTTTTCAAGGTGGACAAAATACGGAAAAGATCGTGTTTATGTTACATACGGTAGCAAAGGACATAGCGCAGGCTATATTGATGTAGCAGGGGAAACCCCCGAGTATATTTGCGAGAGCAAGTTTGACCGCAACGTTGTTATTGATTGCGTTAACACATTTTTAAGCAAGTACAGATTTTAATTATCAAGAGGAGGCGGCAATTATGAGCACCATTTATAAAGCAAACCAAAAGGCACTCGAAGAGGGTTGGGACTGGGACACAATCTTTGCAAACGACGCAATCGAAACGGTCGCAGAGTTTGAAACACCGGAAGAAGCGGAAGAAGCGTTTGAAAACGGTGGGTACGACCCCGATTTGTATGGCATTTTTTGATAAAAGGGGCCGTATCAATATCAATTTATTTTGGCTGACCTATCGGCAACACGGGGAGAAAGGAAAAGTTATGAAAGGTTTTAAAGCGTTTGGGAAAGGCATGATTTGCAGAGGTAAACAGTACAAAGAAAACACAGTGTTCGAGGAACAAGAAGCGGTTATATGTCGGAGTGGAATGCATTTTTGCGAAAACCCACTTGACGTGTTAGACTATTACCCATTGGTTGATAGTAATGGGAATGTAGTTGAGGTCGCAGAAGTTGAAGCGCTGGACGAGTGCCAAACAGATGACAACAAAAAGTATTGCACAAAAAAATTAAAAATAGGTTTTAAATTGTCGTTATCGGCGTTTGTAAAAGCGGCTATAGATTTTGCGTTTGAAAAGAGCGATGGCAAAGTGTTAACAGGCGATGGAGCAAAGCTTGCGAGTTCAGGCGATGGAGCAAAGCTTGCGAGTTCAGGCGATGGAGCACAGCTTGCGAGTTCAGGCAATTACGCACAGCTTGCGAGTTCAGGCGATGGAGCAAAGCTTGCGAGTTCAGGCGATGGAGCACAGCTTGCGAGTTCAG
>Ga0326512_10000402_pt1 | contig 37712 bp, 48 predicted proteins | sample 1_2617_0518_D_FD_203652 | JGI IMG/M metagenome (GOLD analysis project Ga0326512, IMG submission 203652) | Bovine rumen microbial communities from UC Davis, California, United States - 1_2617_0518 | ecosystem: Host-associated > Mammals > Digestive system > Stomach > Rumen | place: USA... | reverse complement strand
AGATTACGATCCCGATAATAAATAATGTATCTGCACTCATCGCCCATTACTCCTTTCTTTTCTTTCGCATGTAAGACGCTACAATTATCTGAATGATGTGCCTTACTCCCAGGATTGCACCAATCACATGCAGCACAACATTTGCACATGTGGTTGCGTAATCCATGACGTCTGTAAAATTAGTCAAATCATTCCGATCGTTCATGTGGATACCTCCTTTCTTACATCCTTCACTACAAAGGTAGAAAAAATAGCGAAAAAAAAAATAAGAAGCATACTAGCTGGCTTTCAACCAGCGTCTCCAAGGATAACACCCAGGTTGCCCTTGGCGTTCTACTCTACGTTTTAAACTATTTCTTGGCGTTCAAACTCGCCTTATACGCTTCTCTATTATACCCCTAGAAAAAAACGCGAAAAACAAAGAGGCCCAGATTTCTCTGAGCCCCCGCAAATATAACTCACTCCTTCAGTAAATTCATATCTTTCAGAATAATGTATACCGTTTCGTTGGTTTCATGCATTCTTGCCGCCTTCAATCTACGATCGTATTCCTCTTTCTCACGCGTCTTCATGGGTCTTTTCAACTCATACCACTGTCCGGTGGAACGATCATATCTCCAGTTTTCCTTTTCTTTGCGGCGCTCTTTGCGATCGGTTCTACGATTGTGTACCTTGTACCCCTCGTAGCCAACCTTGCATACAGCGCCAACCAAGACAAGTGCAACTTCTTTATGCTCTTTACACACCTGCCAGAGTTCCTTTGCCTTCTTTTTACCCTGTTCCGCAGTATCTTTGATACGATCCTTCAAAGGCTTTTTCTGCTTTGAATCCTCCATATCAGTTCTCCTTTCTAAAATATGAATTATTAGTAAGCTACTATTACACCATCAGAAAATATAGCGAAAACAAAGAGGCCCAGATTTCTCTGAGCCCCCGCTTTTCTTGTTAGAAACATTACAGCAATCCCTTAAGCAGGAACCTATTTGCCAGGTCCCATCCCTGAGAAATATACAATTTCCCATCATTGTCGTCTGAGATCACCTGATGAACTAAGCCTCCGAGTTCAAAGATCTTAATCCCCGCAAGAACAGCCGTCGTTGTTCCACCAACTATCTTGCACACAGTTTCGGCCTTAATACCGTTCTTCTCATTCTTGAGCTTGGCTTTCTCATTCTCGATCTCCTGCTGATCCTTCCACTCTTCATGTTCAAGCTTACGATCCTCACGAATCTCCTGACTTTCCTGAAACGCTGCATTGGCTCTGATGGATTCCATCTTCTCCTCATGCTCATGTTCCAGCTTCAGGTCTTCGCGAGCATCCAGCTTTTCATGAATAGCAGCTGAAGCTTCGATCTGCTTGAGTTTCTCCTCATGCTCAAGGGCGACTTTCTCAGCATTAAGCTCTGCGTTTTTAAGCTTAATGTGAATATCGACCGCTTTCTCGAGCGTATCAATAAACTCCTTCTTGTTCTCAGTTGTTTTGTACTCATCCGCAATTTCTCTTACTAACTCCTCAAGACGGTCCATAATAGTTTTCTCCTTTCGTCTTGGTTGCTTAAACAAAATGTTCCTAACAGAGAGCCATAAAAAATGGCGAAAACAAAAAGAAGCAAATAATCGTACGATATACCCGCTCCTATAATAGACGCAGAAATTTGAGCGAAATTTTGCGTTACAAAAATATCACCAGTAATGGGTATCTGCGTGAAAAAAAAATACCCGGAATTATTCCGGGTATACAAGTACTCTTTCTACTAGTTCTCTAATCATTCCTTCTTCAAAGTAGTTCTGGTACATTTCCTTAAAATATAAGTGTTGCACCTTGTCTCCGATCGCTGACATCAATACGTATTCTTTGTCCCCATTCACCACCACTTTAACGGTGTTGATCTGAGCGGCACCAAACAATACATGCATGCCTGCGTGAATCGACTTAACAATCGTTTTCTCCACTAAATATCTTTTAAACATATCAATAACCTCCTTAAAAATGTAATAATATTTCATCTACTATATGGCTATCTTTTCGCGCGAACGGACAAAACAAAGAGGCCTAGCAATTTCTGCTAAGCCCCGATAAACATCATCTCCTTTCGTATGATACTGTCCTCTTTTCAGCCACGACAGCTCCGGCCATTATATCCAAACTATCTTTAATTAGTTCCTCATTGTTCATGTTGGCTATTTCATCAGTCAACTCTTTGTACACCAAGTCACTGCATTTAAAATGGTACATGTTCCATAAACATTCGAATTGTCCATCCGGAAGTAGATCACATGTACCAAGCAGCTCTCGCTCGTATACAATGTTATACTTCGCAAAAAACGATTCTATATCTTTATAGTTCATCCCATAATCTTTAAATATCCAGCACCTCATGTACTCATCATTTGTTGTCTTTTTTCTTCTCGCCATTATAAAAACCTCCTTAATAAAAAATAGTTTTTTGTTTCTATTATATGCCCATCTTATTGCGCGAAAACAAAGAGACCCAGAAAATATCCAGGTCTCATGTTGGGACTAATCATTCATCAATTCGGCTATGATGCAATCCGCATCAGGCGTCATTCGATGAATCATTTCGTCACAGCGCTGTGCAACCTGTGAATACGTCGCCTTTTCTGCAAGCCAGACTTGTCCTCCAAGTCCAGCGCGCATCATTTCAACGCACGTATAATACATGCCACACACTTGTTCTAACGTGATTTCGAATTTCATTTCAATAACCTCCTTATAAAAATTACTCCCTTATAAAGAGGCCATAAAAAATAGCGAAAAAAAAAAATAGAATAAGAAATCTAAGCGTTAGTACTTAGAACCCCGATGATTCCCATCATCACTATTATCAGACCTACTCCAATCTTAGCTTCGTCAGAAACTGTTATAACACCAACCTGTTATACTCAGTCTCTACTCTTCACCCGCTTTAATTGTAAATACGTATAATTCAATCTCTATATAATTTTGGTAAAACCATATAGCAACATTACATACTAACATGCTTTGTTGAATAGTAGTATTCTATTAGATACATATATTTTTTCGCGTTTTAGAAAAAACAAAGAGACCCAGATTTCTCTGAGTCTCCGCAAATATAACTCATTTCATAGTCTTTACCTCAAGCGGCGCAAGATTATTTCCGCTCTTGCACCATGCTTTGAGGATACTATACAGTCCAGGAACACACCGGAACTTGAACACATATCCCTCAACTCTTCCAGTTCGAGCATCAGTTACAATTTTCTTCTCAAAACTGATCATAAACTTACTAAGAATTTCGGGTACATCCTCAACATTCGCACTGTATTCGGGAACATACCAATATCTCATCAACATAACACATTCTCCTTTCTGCTCTTCGTCGCTTGTTTGTATCGACTAGTGTCTATTAGAGGGACAGAAAAAATAGCGAAAAAAAAAAGAGGCCTAGCAATTTCTGCTAAGCCTGAAACTTTTTATTTGTTGAGTGCCTTATCTATTAAGGCTAATATGTCAACCTCTGCGATGTCAGCAGAGATCTCCAGTTGAAGTTTCACCGGTTGACCATCTGTATGTTCCATGAAAACACGGTCTACAACAACCTTGGAATTTACTCCAAGACTGTCTTTGATCGTCTTCTCAAGAACACCTTTGATCACCTTCTGTGAAACTGCCTGAAAGAACTTTCCACCAAATATCATCTTGTCCGTTACCATATTAACTAAATTATTACTCATGATAAAAACCTCCTTTTAAAAAGTTAATAGTGTTTCTTCTACTATAGGCCTATCTTTTTGCGCGAATGGGCAAAAAAAAAAGGCCTGGAATTGCTCCAGACCCCGCTCATTCAATCAAACATAACTCCGCCTGTTTCATGTCGTACACCGGTAATCATACCAAGTGCAGTATCACTGCTCACTACGACAAACTTTTTGGAATCGTAATCGATTTCCAGACCATACAGTTTTGTCTCGTTAAACAAAGGGAACGCCTTTGGATATAACGGTTCCAATTCTGTATTACCATTCTTTCCACCTCTTACCAAAGCCTTATAAATCAATTTTATCCTTGTGGCAGATGATACATATAGCTCGGAATTGAACTCCGGTGCAAAATATCTTTTCACATTTCCCATTATGGTAAACCTCCTTTTGATTTAAACATATAGCTATTAGAGCCTCATAAAAAATAGCGAAAAAAAAAGAGGCCTAGCATTTTCTGCTAAGCCTGAAACTTTACTTGTTAACATAATTGAATTCGCCATCAATCATAATTGTATCAATATCTGTTCCAAGTTCGAAGTTCTTCATAATTTTGTTGAACTCGGCATTGGTTGTTGTAAATTCAAAGCTGCAGCCTGTCTGCTTGGAATCTTTATAGTGAATCACTTTCCTATATTCGATTCCACGCGTTCTAAGCTCTGCTCCAAAGTCCACATCTTTAAACCAATCTCCGCAATTCACCCAAACTGTGAATTCGTGCTTTTCGAACATGCATTTAATATAATTAAACATAATTGTGTCCTCCTTTTAAAAAGTTAATAGTGTTTCTTCTACTATAGGCCTATCTTTTTGCGCGAATGGGCAAAAAAAAAGAGGCCGGGAATTAATCCAGCCTCAAAATCCTTGCTTCATTAAAAAGTTCATCACAAATATTTCTAAATCTTAATTCGGCATCGTATGTTCCAAACGCAAGTATGGCAACATATGGCATGGAATTGTGCATCATAGTACCAACCGGACAATGATTGCCAAATCCAAACGCTCTGTTCATATTATACTTAACATCTTCAAGCATTCTAGCTTCAACTAAATATTTAAACTTTTTCATTTCGATTTCCTCCTTTAAAAAGCTTTCTATTATACACCTATCTTTTTTCGCGTTTTAGGGAGAAAAAAAAGAGGCCTAGCAATTTCTGCTAAGCCTGAAATACCATTCTTTAATATCTATGTCTGAGGGCGTCTAAACCCTTCAGTTTATCTTCTGTGGAATAGAACTGCACATGCAGATCTATCGTTCCGTCTCTGTTATACTGGGCTTCCTCGTCATAGAAAACTTTTGTATTATCAAGAACGGTTTCGATTTCTCTCCATCCGTCAGATTTAATTCCGTAGAATTTAACTAAATTTGTACACATAACAATAACCTCCTTTATATAAATACAAATGAATTGTGTTTCTTTCTACTATACGCCTATCGTTTCGCGCGAATGGGCAAAAAAGGAGGCCCAGAATTATCTGAGCCCATAAATATTTTCCCAATACTCTACTTCCTCCATAGTAAGCAGCTTATCGTAATCATCGTAGAACACGATTTCTCTGACCCTCCTAAATCTATTCTTTAATTCCATTTCTTCCATTTCTTCTTTAAATCTTTTATCTTCTTCAGCCTTCTGAATAGCCTCTATTTCTCTATTCTTTTCTCTAGCTTCTTTGCTTTTGTATAAAAATAATGCCATGATAAAACCTCCTTAAAATTAAATTTATTAAAAATGTAATTAATTTGTTTCTACTATATACCTATCTTTTCGCGCGAATGGGCAAAAAAAGGAGACCCAGAAATATCTGAATCTCCAAGTTTTTAGTCATTCGTCACTCAGTTCCACGGTCTTAATTGAAGCCCATAACAACTTCAACGCCGCATCTACAGATGTCTTGCAGAACACTGTAAAACATACACTATTGTCCGAATTCTCAATCAAGTCACCAAACGCATGATGGATTCTGATCTGATTCTTGTTAAAAACGCTCCTTGCTAAGCAGCCATCAACGGTTCTAACAGAAACCTTTCCGTCATCCCTCATAACGTACAATCTACCTCTGAAATCGAAAGGTCCTTTTGTTTCTACAGCATGTGCCTGATTCATTGCCTCTGTAAATGAGCTTACCAGTTTGTCATCAAATCTGTACTTCATAGTTAAAAACCTCCTTTGTTCTAATTGAATGTAAAACAACTTGCTCCTATAATAAAGACAGAAAAAATCGCGGAGCTGACTGACGAATATCACCTGTATTCCGGCTTATTGGCGAAAAAACAAGTAAGCCAGAAATTTAAGCTAACAAGAGAGCGGATTGAACTCTTCCTCCACCAGTTTGTAAGTGGAAATATAGCTGATGTGAATTGCCGCAAGAGAATCGTGTCGGTTCTAGTCAATCGAATTTTCCTCTACAACGACAAAATAGTTATAGCACTGAATTACTCAGATGAATCCAGCACTATAACCGTGGAAAATATAGAAAAGGAATACGCTAGTGTTCGACCGTGTGTTCCAGAACAGGGCTTGGTACACAGCAGACGAACACTAACTTGTAGAAAAGAGGGACTGTTTATAGAAATCCGGAGATGAATTACACCTTCGGAAGTCCAAGCAGATCATACATGGTAGCCGGACCAACCTCTCCATCGGGTTTGCCGTCAGCGCCACCAATGTTTGCGCCCATTGCGATTCTGGCAGCCTGATACTTGATGACAGCATCCTCCGTCAGTGGGCCGAATTCTCTGTCAAGCGAGCCTTCATAAAGACCTCTTGCTTTGAGAATCTCCTGAACCAGAAGTACAGAGTTGCCGGAATCACCGCGCTTGCAACTATTAAATTTTACTTTCATAGCGCCTCCTATATCAATATATACTGAGTCATTGGATTCAGAAATATAACGCGGTCGACCGAATCCCTGTACAGCCGCGCCATGCGTTCCTACGTTCGAATAGTCATAGGCGTGTCTGCCTACGGTTCCTCCATTTGTCTCAACATCGCCATCAGGCCTTTCGTAGGTATTCGTGTTCCCTTCGATTGTATACACGACCTTATTGTCGCTGTCAACCGCATACACGATGCCCACGTGACCGATCCGGCCTTTACTCTGAGACCAGAAGTAGACAATATCACCGACTTCCGGATTGTAACGCCATCTACCAGCATCGATGAAGCACGCTGCCCCATCAGGAGTATAGCCAGTCAATCTACTGAGCTTTTCCTGGCAAAGGAGCTCTTTTGCGGCTTCTCGACTGCCGGTTAACATTACGGCAATGGCATCAACGAAATAGTGACACCACTGATCTCCAGTCCAGCCAACAGCGATCTTCTGAAATATAGTATGGTTGCCGTCACCAGCATCTGCGTAGAAGTCCTCCAGGTTTGCTGAGGCATGGTTTTTCTCCCTATAACCTTCGTAAGAAAGAGCCAGGTCGACAAATTCTTTAGCGGTTACTTCCATTTTGAATCACCCCTTATCCTTTGAAGCGTCATAGAACTTAGTTACCGTCCATGAATATCACCCAAGTTCAATGAAGAAACCTTCAGCGTCATCGCCTCGTTCATCATGTCTCGGAAGCCAGAAGTAATGCTGGTTGACATAGCGAACAGAGCCATCTGCGTTTCTCCACATGTTATCTTCTACATGAGAATATGGCTGAGTATCATACAGCCAACGGTTTTTGTTACCAAGATCGTACCGATCGACAGTTCCGTCAGAATATAACCGCAAATCATAGCATGTGTGGTTGATGTGCTCAGTCCCATAGTTCTGAGGGAAACACCACTGGCTTATGGTCGCATGAGCTTTCCTGATGTTACCGTCATACGATATCTTGAAACCAAGACTAGGAAGCAACTGGTCCATCTGGTCACAGTTAAGCGGTCCTGAAACAAGTCCAAGTGACCAGAGAGCCCTGAGAATCAAGCCTGTACAATCGATAATCCCATCACTTCCAACAGGATATGACCGATCGGTTGATCCATAAGAAAGACGGTTGTCTCTGGCATACTGGTACACCTGATCAACCGCCTGTGTGAAATCCTCTTCGTATAACATCTGTTCTCCTTAAAGTTCGATGTAGATACAGTTATCGTCTTCCTTTGGCTTTGAAAAATAACCGAAAGGATCTCCATGAGGATTGGGGAACGAATAGAAAGTATAGACTGATCCGTACACATTCTGGATGACCGTTACGTCAGGAATGTACTGTGACCTGTCGAACTTGCTGAACGCAATGCCGTTGTTCTTGACGCAGATAATATCACCCAGGCAGTCGTGCTCGACTATGTACTGCGGGAGTGTCCGATGACCGTTAACAAGCACATCGTAGACAGCGGCTATCGGAATATCACCGGCAATGCCGTTGTCCATCCAATAAGGAGCTCTCGAAAACCAGCCACTATTCCGCATAAAGCTATAAATATCATGCCCATACTTATTAGAGTATTTCGGAGACGTTTCCAGCAAATTAGCAGCCAGAGACGCCTCCGCCTTAACTCCGTCTAATGTCCCCTGTTCCTGTAAACACAAGTTGGCGATACCCTGTAACTCATCACCTGTCAATTCGTACTTAAACATCGTCAACTCCTTAAAAAGTTTTCAAGAATTTTCACCCGGGGAATTTTCCGGATTTGATTTTGTATCCTCCTTGACTACGACCTTCAATGAAATATAGTCAGATTTCTCTATCTCAAGAAGGTCCTTATCAAGCACAATCCCCAGCAAGTCTTTATCCAGATCTGCATAGTTGATAACGAACTTACCGGCCAGATTGAGCTCATTATGCGAGTAATTTTTATGTATAAAGTTTGATGTCGCATAGCCAAGGAGGAATGTTATGATTAAAACGATTGCGAGACAAATATCAGCCGGGGTCACGCCTGCTCACCACCGAACTCATTGATCATGATGTTTGTGTAGCCGGTGAAGACGTCTGTCGCCTTCGTGTAGGTCAGGACGACCGGGCCTTCTGATGTAATATAAATGGCATCGATCGTCGTGTCCTTGTCCTCGACATTGACGATGATAGCCTCAGCTCCATCGACACCGATCACTGCTCCAAGGAGATCAGCTGCAGTGATGGGACGATCCGGCCTCTTGATCTTTGATGTAGTTGTGTCAATTGCAAATGTTCTGTAATTAGATGATTCATACTTAAGAAATTTACCCATTTTGTTTTCTCCTTATGGTGTATAAAATTAAAAGCCAGGCCTAAATGACCTGGCAAGTTACACGACGTTAACCAATAGACGGTGGCTCGGTCGTCATATCCGGGAACACACCGAACGATTCACAGAGGAGCTGACGACCATCAGCTCGTTCAAGCGTGATTACAGCCATTACGCGATTCTCCGCGTCCGAAGCATACATGGCTGACAGGCGGCTGAAGTATTCGGACTTCGCAACCTGTAGAGCCCTGTATTCGCTGCCATTCGGATTCTGCTCAGTTGCGTTATAGTTACGGCTGTCGAAGGTTTTAGGATAGCCACTGACGGTAGAATATACTCCCTCCGGATGAGCTTCCGAGGTGACGACCTGTGTTGCATTTACAATGTAAATCTGTCTCATGATTTACCTCCATTTTGATTAAGATTCAGGAACCGCATAGATCATATAGTCGAACTGGAAGATTGTACCGGATGGAAGCTTGTTGGCCAGTTTGATATGGACGTTATGCGTTATGGAATTGTAATAGGCATAGTAGAAATCACCAGTATCTGAAGGTGTGCCTGACGCAGAACCGTATCTCCTCGACACGAACGGCACAATACGATAACCACTCTGATACTCAGTTGGGACAGTGCAGAGTGTTAGATTCTTTTCGCTTGTTCCGGTTGAAATTGTAGTAACCCCAGACAGAATCATAGCCGGCTGACGAATATAAGAACCCATGTTTGTCTGCAATTCCAAGCTGCTGGATTTCATACTGCTACTACTTAGCGGCCCATAAACATCGAGAGCCGGACCAATTCGCACCCCGTAATCATCTCCCCTGGGCGCGACATACGATTGGTACCACTCATCATCCAATGTACGGACGTCAAAATTAATCCCGTTAGAACCATAAATGGCTGTTCGATCATGAACATCCAACATTGTAGTTCCGGTACCGTTATCTGAAACAGAAAACTGCAGTTCGTCAGTCGGTGAAAAAGCAGCCGAATGCTGTATAGCACCGTCCTCAAGATAAGTGTTATATAGCTGGGTTGCCCCTATTGTCCATCCGCCGATCGTTCCGGCAATCGCCATCAATCCCTCTCTGGTAAATGAGCCAACGAGTGTTCCATTGGCATCATAGACTTTCAGCATACCATCAACATTGTTTGCGCCACCAAGTGTTAAAATATCACCCTTGATTCTTGCAGCTGACATGGTTCCAGTTGTTACTTTTCCGGCATCGAGATTCGCTATCTTAGCACTCTGGATCGTAGCGTTCGCGATTTTAGCATTCGTGATGGAGAGATCCGAAATGGCAGCGGTTCCAAAGGTCTCCGCTGTCCAGGCAGTCCCGTTCCACATATACATCTTGTTGCCATTATCTGTCTCGAACCAGATGTCGTTGACCTTGTAGGTGCCGCCAGATGGAGCGGATGCCTGATAGTAGACGGTATTCTTACTGTCAGCAGTAGCCTGTGAAGCTGAAATATCAGCCTCGATGTCTTCCGGAGCTGGTGTCCAGTCGGTCGCCACTGAGCCTCTTTCAAGTTTTGCTTTTCCGCCAGCATTCCTTCGATACGTACATCGAATAAAGGCTGCATTTGCAGGAACCGTGATTTTATAGAAAATATATGTATATCCGTCAGCCTGAATGGTTCCGTCAGATTTATACGTTCTGGGGCTAAGATATACCTTTTCTGAATCATAAAAGGCGTATCCAAGCTGCGCCGATCCATTACCATCAGTCGCGGTCGCTATTGACCATGCCTGGAGCACAAGTTTTTCACCCTCAATGACTGGTATAAAATCACTGGTCTGGTCCTTGTTGATGGCTTGTTTACTACCTATAAGTACATTGCCGTTACTTCTGTCGATATAGCCGTCTTGTGCGTCCTTAACCACGTATAGATTCCGACCACCAACTTCGAAATTATCAATCCCTTCCTTTGCTGACTGAGCAAGAGCATTTGCCGCTGAAATATCAGCCTCAATATCTTCCGGAGCTGGTGTCCAGTCGGTCGCAAGCGTGCCTATCTCGGTTTTTACCGGACCAAGCACAATTTGCCCACTTGTTCCATTACGAGTGTCAAAATCCAACAAGAATCCATAGAAATCTTCCAGAGTGGTATACTCCCACGTGAATTTGCCTACGAATCCATAAGGTATAACTTTGTAGTTGCTATACCAATTTACAGTGCCGTTTGATCTCAGTCCGGCTACGTATAATCGATGATCCCCGTCTGGTACCGTCTGTTCGTATACATAGACAGACGTAATGATTTTAGTCCCTTTTGGGATTGGCGTCTTTAACTCGTTTCGAGTATATTGATTTTGCCATACTTCTTTACCGAACGGAATCGTTATTCTATCTGATGAGAATATAGCTTGATTAGCATTGGCATAGTTATTGCTATTTCCGTAAATACTGTAATCCGTTCTTCGAACCAAATTTCGACCGCCAACTTCGAGATTATCAACCTTATCACTGGCGCTGTTCGCCACGCCCTCAGCGGATACAGCCTTGTTATAAGCAACTTTCGCGGCCTCATAAGAGCTGCTTAATGACACGTCACTGTACACAAAGGTACCGTCAGAAAATACCGTACAATCCGTAAAATATAAACTGTTTGTGCTTCCGCTTGTGTAAGTCGGTTCGGAAGTTACCCAATTCCCACCGGGAGGATTCGTGGTAGGCTTCGCCGGAGCCGCGGAAGTAGAGCTCTGCAAGAGGTAGTATCTTGTCACGCTCTGCACATCCCGGATGCTCGTAAGCGTTATCTCTGCTCTTGCTTTAACCGCCATATTAACCCTCCAGCTGTGCTACATAAGTCGCCTTATTAGTTACATCCCCCGCGCTGATTGTGAGCGATGCCCCAGTCGCTACAGCCGTTGAACCACCGTCCTTGTACCATTTAATTGTACCAAGGGCCGCGATCTGCGTTGATGTGAGTTCGGTACCTGCCTGATAGACATGTGCTGTCAGTGTTGACGCAATAGATGTATTCTTAAATATCGTTCCGTTCGAGCTGGTAATTACCATTGTGATCGCATCATCTCCAGCGTCACCTTTATCACCTTTATCGCCCTTACCACCAGTTAGAGCAAGAGACCATGAGAACTGCTTATTGAAGGTCTTGCCGTCAACAGTTACCGGGATCGTCAGAACGCCCTGCTTCGCAGTAAGAGAGGCAGTGACCGCTACCGTAATCTTGGTAGTCTTCGAAGTGTTGTTTGTTACAGTGGCAGTGATCTTACCAGAAGTCGTTCCGGTAATCGTGCCGACGGTAGTATTAACCTGTGTAGCGCCCTTATATCCAATTACATTGAACTCAGTGCTGCTAGCAATAGCCGCTGAAGTACCGGCAGCAAAGGTATGAGATTCATTGGTTAATATCACCGTATAAGCATCTGCTCCAGCCGCTCCTGTTCCGCCGGTCTGTCCGGTATCGCCCTTAGGACCATCAGATACGATCGGCACTGACTGCGTGTCAAGCTGTGTTGACGTACCGCCTGCTAAATATAATGTACACCTTAACACTTTAGCATCGGTAGGAACCTCAACGCTCTTGCTCGATTCGTTTGCTGAAGAAGTATATATTGCAGACCAAGTGGAGCCGTCAGATGTCTTTTCTACTTTAAACCTTCCAGAATATGCCGCAGGATTTCCTGTACCGGATGCTCTTTTCGAAGTCAGAGTGATTGATGCCGGTGTAAGAGTACCATCTTCAGCTTTTACGACAGCTGACGGGGATACGTATAGGTAATACTGGTATGCGGCGGTTCCGGTTGCTCCTTTGAACGCAATTGAATATGAGAACTTCTTAACATACGTAAGCTCTCCGATGGTTACCTCAATATCAAACGATCCGGCCGCTGCAAGAGCTGCGGCAAAAGTTACATGTATAGTTGTCGCTGTGCCAAGTGTTCCAACTGATGCTGTAACATTTGTGGCAAGGGTTCCGACAGTTACTGCGGTCGGAATAAGCAACTCACTACCTCTTATGGCACTTACGACAATATCAAATTCGCGTTGAGCATTAAGTTTATCAGTTGCCGTGGCACTCATTGAAACGGAGTCCATTGACAGATTTACAGAACAACCATCTGTCAAGTCAGCCATTGTAATTTGATCGGCAGCTTTAATTGCCATCTTGTTTCTCCTCCTTATAGTACAAGATTACATCTAAAAGTTACTTTTACGTCGACGTCGTCTGCCGATAATACAAGGCCGAAGCCGTCGTTAATTAGTCTTGAATCTGAGCTTGAAATCGCTCCATAGGCTTCATCATTGAGTCTAAGCCACTCCCACTCTAAGTGAGCGGCAGGGCCAAACGCATCTCTCAACGCGTTAATATTCTCAATTTTCATCGAGCCGTAAAATATAGTTACGCTAAGGACTGTCGATACTTGGTTGTTCTTAAATACAGTTCCTCGCGATGAGTCAATTCTAAGTAAAATAGCATCTTTTCCAGCAGTTCCAGGGGTTCCAGATTCCCCTCGAATTGACTGTCGAGGGCCGAGATAAATATATGTCTCATCGACATGCCCAACCGGGTAATGATAAAAGCTGTACTCGAGAATATCACCAGGAATAATTTCAGACATATTGGTCTGATTGAGTACAAGCTCCAGAGGAATTCTATATGCCGGAATATAATCATCGACCTGGGTTGTGTAAGCTGTCGGCTCGGTTGAAACCAGAAACGTTCCAGTGGGTCTGCCCCATTGCACGATTGCTTCAAGCAACGCGACTCTTTCTGCAATTGTTGGCGTAATGGTCTCATCCCCTGCGTCGCTATCGTCTGTATGCAGGGTATTGTAAATATAAATCTGGTACGGAACCGTATGCCAACCCTGAACCTCATCCCCATTCTTTAGAATACATAATGCAATCGTAAGAATTCCGGTTTTCTCAAATACAGATGGAGGAGCTTCCCAGTCATAGTACAGGTAATCGCCGCCGTTTTCAGCAAAGGTAAGTGTTTTTGTTTTAACAGTACGATCTATCCCAGGCGGAATATACATCACTCGAAACGCGGTATCCTCTGTCAATTCAATATCAGAAAACCCGGAGGAGATAGCGAATCGTACGGTGTTTACATTCGTATCCTTGATTACAAAGACCGGCGCATTGTTGTAGTCTACAAGTTTTCTGGTTTCCTCATCGACCAGAAGCTTTAGTGTACTCATTCACCATCACCTCCAAATATCATCAGCTGTCGTCTTCCAAGGTAATGTGAATTGTGGGTGCAATGTTTATCTTGTACGGAACGGTATGCCACCCTTGGACTTCCTGTGCATTATTGAGAATGCACAAAGCAATCGACAAGATTCCAGATTCTCTAAACAACGAAGAAGCTATTTGCCAATCGTAGTAAAAATATAACCCATCGTTTTCGACAAACTCCAGTATGTTAGACATAACTGCGCTGTCGGTTCCCGGACGAATATACATTACTCTAAAAACTGTTGTCTCTGTCAGTTCAAAGTCAGAAAACCCCGTGGGGATTGAAAACCGCACCTTGTTCACATTTGTATCACCTTCTACAAAAACAGGAACACGATTGTCGTCGATGAGCTGTCGGCTTAATTCGTCAACACGCAACTTTAATATGCTCATTCATTGTCACCCCCAATACCAAATGATATAGTTTACCTGATACCAAGCGACAATTCTATTGGCATTAATCTTTACATGAACCGTTCTGTTCCCCTGTACGATATACGAGGAAATCATCTGAATCTGGTTAGTGCCATAGTTACCATTTGTTACAGTTACAGCAACTTTGTTAAGATCGATTCCTGCAGGAATGGTGTAGATGTTTATGTCATCAGAAGACGTACCGCCAGCTCCAACGACGTAATTACCCATAGCCAAAGCGTATGGGGTTTTTCCAGCTCTGCTTGAAAGCTCTGAGACGCTCATCACAACAGACAATAACGGCGATACAGTCGCATTCAAACCGTTGTATTCGACCTTAAATACCGGGGTTTCATCCAATGTCTGTCCGGCGATAACGTTTCCGTTTGTATGAGATGGTGTCGCTGGTTTTCCGGAAGTAGGAGTTCCCTGCTTAACAACCCACTCTGAAGTTTCAACATTGTTCTGGGCCTTACTGTATTTGACGCACACGAGGTCAATACGTTTCATGTTCTGTGCGCCATTCGCCAGAGTTATGGTATCGTAAGTTCCTGGTTTTACTCTACTATGAACGCCTTTATGTATGATTTCGCCATCATAAATTCGCAATTCTGTTGCCGTAATGAGCTCTCCTCTGAGCTTTTCACCAACCGGTAAAATACAATCGCCGAGCGCACCATAATTGAATGCCTGATGATCATTTGAAGTTACGTGGGGTTCTCCACGATAACCTGTTACTATATCCATTAGATCTCCTCCACGCTATATTCAACATTTGAGATGCCACCCTCTGTCTTAAGAACTTTTTTGGACACCTCAGTTACAATTACCTGACTTCCGTATGAAGCCGTTACAATATCACCAATCTCCATATCGGCAGTGACAGAACTAAGCTCCAAATTAGACCCACTCATTATCTCAAGGAATCGTTTTGTAGCTTCTTTCAAGAACGCATTCTCATCTTCATACGACGTGTTGTCGTACGTAGCAACTCTTTCGAGAACTCCAGTATAGTATTTGGTAGTACTTATCTGTCCATTTTGATTTATGTACAGATGTACGACATGACGATCCTTGAGCTCTCCTTTGCCCAAGCAAATCAGATGGTTAATCCCCATATTGTCTTTTACGAAAGTCATCTTTAATCGGCTATCTTCGTTGAAGGTACCGCTGATTGTCTGTGGTCTGACTGCCTTAAGCATGACCTTAACCGGTTCTCCAGGATTCGGTTTGTATGCACGTATATCGAGCCTGAAATTTTTCTCATTAAGCATATCGATAAGCCCGTCAAGCACCGTACAGTATCTATCGAACTGATAAGAGCTAATGTTCAATCCAGAGTTCTCATCAGAGCCAATGAATAGACCACCAAGTTTTCCCTGTAGGACTTGTCGTATTATCGAATTAGCTTCTCCCGACACGGTCATGTAGTCCTGTCCGGCAGGCGGCTCGATGATTGCTTTTGAAAGAAGGCCTCTCCATGTGTATCCTTCAGCCAGAGTAGTATCCTCGCCAGACGTAATGGTAGTTTTCTCGATAAGTCCACCCCATTCCGTTCCGGGAACATAGACTCCACCGCTATCTGCTTCAGTAGAATGCAGCCTGAGTTCAAAGTCATTGGCGGCAGAGCCTACACCGATTTCAAAGTCGCTTACAGCAAAAGAGCGTCCGAGTTCATGTCTGTTTGAATCCAACAGGATCAATGTCAAATCATCCAACCAGGCTCACTCCTTTCCTTATACACATGCAGATCAATGCCGTAAGCTCTTGAATAGACAATGTCGACTGTACCGGACGGAATTCTCTTCAGAATCTGATAGCTAGGATTCCTGAGATCAAATACGTTCTGGATCGTTCCATCGTTCTTTGTTAAATATACCTGCCTGTCTCGATCGGCAGTATCTCTGGAGTCTATAGTCAAGTACTCGCCAGCAGCCACTGAAACGTTAACATTGTAACGGTTTTCGCCAATGTCTATAGAAGGATTCGAAACCGGTCCAAATATCACCAACTTGAATGCAGAATCCGAATAGTGGTCAATCTCTACAGGAACAATGGAGCTGGTCGTCCAAGTGTATTCGAAAGAATAATCGAATGAATAGTCAAGGAATTCCTGCTCCTCAGACTGACCGTCATCGATTACTGGCTGCAAGGATATCACCTGCTCGGATACCCAGAACGGGCTAGGACAATATATGCTAACCTCATTAACTGTCCATTGCTTGTTCTCATGCGGGTAAGTTGACGATTCGATAATATAGCATTCAATGTAGTCCTGATTCCAGATAATCTTTCCGGGCTTTTTGTTTAAAATATCACGCTCAAAGTCATTGTGGAGGTTGCGGAGAACCGTCCGATTCTGGCTCTCCGTACCAACCATCCAAAAAGTAGTAGAATATGTCTGGGCATTCTTTTTCCAGCTCTCAACACGCTCACCGTATCTAAGAGCCGTTACTTCTTTATCCCAGGCATAGTTATGAAAGTTACCGACACCGATAAGGAGTGGGTCGGTCTTAAGATTGTATCTATTTCCACTGGAAGCTTCATAAATAACTTCTATCTCAGCCACTGAACGCCACCCCTATCTCTTTGAAATATCGTGTAACTTCACGGTTATTAGCAACTATTGACGGATGAGAATCTGACGCACCAATCCTGATAGCCTCATAGATTCTATTAGGATCGAGCAGATTACCCTGATTAAGTTTCGTAAGAATATCACCAAGAAGCGTGTTCTGACGGCCGATCATATCAGCTATCGCCTGGGTTTCCTGATGTCTATAGTCCATACTGGCAGTGATCGAATCTGTGGGGAGTAAAATATCACCAATTAGATTCTTAATCCTCTCAGCGCCAGCGCTCAAATCTGTAAGATCGAGCACCGGTGTAATGGTCGGCTGGAAATCTGGATTCTCTTCGAGATACTCAGACACCTTGTCCATCATAGACATCGTTCCGACAAGAGCCGCATAACCGAGATCCCAGCCAGCATCATAAACAGCATCCTCTGTACTGTAGACACCATTGATAAGACCCTGACCATCATAAGCACCTATTCTAAAGAATGCCTTTGAAGGAGATTTCTGTTCGGAAGCTTTCTGTGCTGCCGCGATGGCCGCCGCCGCAACTTGAGCTGCAGCTTGAGCAACCGAATTGGCTTTGGCGAGAATACCATTCTGGAATCCTTCAGCCATGTAAACACCGACTTGATAAGCAGAGCCCTGATATGCGCTGAAGCCGCCAAGCGCTGAACTAGCAACACCCGAAGCCGCACTCCTAGCATACCCAGCTCTACTACTCATGCCCTGCTCGAAATTCCTAACGAGTTCAACGCCTCTCGTATAGAAATCTCTGGACTTTTGTCTAATGCTTGTAAGCAATGTCGACAGAACCTGCATCATTGAAGCATTAACGCCAGGCTTTCCGGTCTCAATGCTTTTCTTGATGCTATCCATAATGCCTGTAGCCCCAACCTCAAACTGAGGAAGCGATGCTTTGATGGATTCGACCATTCCAGTAAATGCCGTTGTAAGAGCTGTACCGGCTCCTGCGGCACCCGTCTGAACACCCTGAGCATAACCAGCCATTGAATCCTGACCCATCTGGTCGAATACAACAGAAGGTGAATGCGAATCCAGAGCTAATCTACCAGACTCAATTGCTTCAGTCATGGCCGTACTTACCGCAGTCGAGCCCTCATCCTTCTTGGCGACGATACCTTCAGAGAATCCTTCAGGTACCGCATACCCAAGTTCTTGAAGGGCGCTAGTAAGATCGGCTGCACTCATGTTACCCTCTGTTACCGCAGATGCTACAAACTCAGATACGTTTTGAGTACCTGCATTAGCATAGGCCTCAGTGTTTGTGGCAGCTGCAGCGCCAGAAGTACCCATTTGAGACATGATGCTTTCGACATCTACACTTCCGCCTTCGAGCATCGATGTCATGTCACCCATTTCAGTTCCGGCTATACTCGACAAATCGAAGTTCGTGCCGAAAGCATTACTTCCATTTTGACCCATCGCAGCCATTTCGGCAGGCATGTACTGAGAGTACTGGGACAGTGTTGAACTTGCGCTGCTGACATTACCACCGACAACCTCATTGAGATTAAAATTAGAAGCAAAGGCGTCTGTTGAATCCGTAGCCGTTTGGGCGCTAGCCTGGGTAACTGCTTCGCCTTCTGTTTCTACCGTAGAGGCAACTTCCTGAACCTGATGAGAGGAAGCAGCTTTGGCTCTTGGCGTCTGGCGTGCCGTTTCTTCTTCATAACCCTTACTAGCGCTTTCGGCAATCTTCTTAGCATTAGCCTCGGCCTCGGCAGAAAGTTTGTCGCCTAGTTTTTGAAGTGCGTCTCCAAGGACAGGTATGTCTTTAAGTTTTTCGGCCAACCAATTTATTATGTTGGCAAGAAATCCTTCAAGCGTTGATACAAATTTATGCCATCCGTTCGAAATGTTCTGACGTAGTTTGTTTGCACCATTTCTAATCTTGTCCCAGATTCCGGGGAACACTTTCTCAAGAGTGTCGTAAATCGACTGAACCACCCTGACAATGCACATTATAATGGCAACCATTATGTGGTAGAAGATTTCAGGCAAATGCTGAGCAATACTTACCGCAACCTGTTCGAGAGCAATCAGTATCTCATCAGCGGCACCAGCAATGCCAAGAGCTATTCCGCCAACGACACCCTCGATTAGGTTTGCTATGGCCGATATAAACTCCTGTTTTCGACCATTTATCTTTTGACCAATGGCCATTATGGCATCGACAAACTGTTCACCAAACACCGTAATTGTAATGATGAATATTGAAAGACCCGCCAGGAATGCGGCAAGTCCGAGGAATAACATAGCGAACGCCCGTGTTAAAGCCGTTATTGCCAGTATTCCAGGACCTAAAACATAAGCGATTCCTGCTGTTACTCCTAAGAATACTACCAAGATTACAGTCAAAGCCGCTATCGCACCGATTGCGGGCCATAGCCTTTTGCCCAACAAAGCAAGCGCTACTGTTGAAGCGGCCATAATAGCGATAGCACCAGCCAGTAACAACATAGATCCGGCTAAGACACCTACCATTACAGCAACATCTGGACCTATTTTTGTCAAGAAAGCCAGGCCTGTCATAAGGCCTCCTAAAACCACGGTAAGTGCAGCTATAGCTCCAACAGAAGACCAAAGATTTGTCTGATTAAACAATGATAGGATTCCAGCAACCGCACCTAATATCGCAATAGCACCCGCCATTTTGATTATGGCTTGCGACATCTTGTTGACCTGCTTCATACCGCCCACTTTTGTAGAAATGAGTGACATTACCCATGCTAAACCAGCTATTATTGCCGACAAACCGAGTATGGCCGCTTCGCCTTTAGCGATAGTTGAAAGCTTCATGTTGCCGAGCACAGCAACAACGATTGTAAGCTTTAAAATCGCGTTTGACATCGCTTTTATGGATGCCGCCATGCCCGCAAATTCAGGGCCGAATTTTCCCATAAGAACTGCCATGCCGCCGAGTTCGACAAGTAATCCCGCAAGTCTTGCAAGACCACGCCACGCAATTTCCCACTTAACGCTCCCAAGCATGATCGCAATCTTTGCCATCTTACTTATGGCAAATGTTATTAGAACCATCGAAACTCCGGTGCTTGCAGTGAGGCCGCCCCATTTGTTGTTAACAAATGCCAATAAAGTAGCCAAGCCTCCAAGCTCAACAATAAGAATCGTCATTGTCCTTAGTGCCGGTTTAGCATTCTCTAATATAGCCTCATTTTCACACAAAGTTTTAAATGCTGATACAATCAAACCAAACGTGACGCCGATGGAAACAACAAAGACCGCAAGCCCAACAAAAGTCATGGCCCTAGAAAGCCCTTTAGCAAGTATAGTCAACGGTCCTTGAAGTGTTTGTGCAACACCAACTGCTCCTTCCGCGACTTCTTCCGCCGCCGCTTTTGCCGCAACCGCAGCAGTTCTAGCGCCAGTAAAAGCAGTAAGGGATTTGATGATGGCAACACCTATAGCAGCAATAAGGCCGACTACAACAAGCGCTCTATAGAGATCTTCTGATGGGATCTGCGAAATTAAGAAAATCGCTCCTGTCACAGTGAGGATCGCATTCGCAAAAGCCTTAAATGCTTCGGCTTTGAGTTTTAACCCCTCGGCCTCTCCGACCTCAGCCATTGTGTCACCAATCCCAGAGATGGTTTCTCCTAAGGTATCGATTACTCCTGAAAGAGATTCTGGTATTGCTGAAACGCTGTCGGTTACACTTGTCAGACTGTCTACAAATTCTTTGATCTTAAAAACGATCATCGCAAAGCCTGCAAATTTAGCAGCATTAAAAGCTTTATTCCAATCGATGTTGGCTATGAAATTCTTTACCTTTTCAACTATGCCCGCGATGGTATTTGAAACTGTCTCTTTAAGATTTGTTAGTTTGTCAACAAAATCTTTTATGTGTCCGATAATACTCTTGAATCCGTTTGTAAGATTCTGGAATTTACCAGTAACGCTATCCGCTATTGACTTTCCAAAGTCTTTGATGGCATCTCCAGCTTTCTTCAGCATATCGAGTATGCTCTGAAGAGTTGGGCGCTGAGCAACAAAATCCTTTATTTTATCAATTATCTTCTGAAGCCATTCTGGAAGCTCAGCATTTGTCTTCCAATTATTAAATGCAGTCTTAAGTTTATCTATTGTTCCTGGAATATCCGTAATGCCATTCTTTATGGCCGTAAAGGCTTTCGGAATATTGGTTTGAGCGGATTTCCATAAATCAACGGCGAATCTCTTAAATGCATCTCGAACGGCAAGAAGTTTTTCAGGAATATTGGCCTTAATGAATGTGGCGAATTCAGAAGCGGCAGCCTTAAGCATGCCCCCAAGATCTGAAAAGAAAGAGCCAAGGTGCATGTTTTCTTTAAATGCCCGACCTATACCGAATATCGCCAAACTTCCAACTTCTTTTAAATCGGCAAACTTTTCGGTTAAAGAGCCTTTGAACAACCCATTTGTCGAAATATAAAGCGCAAGCTTATCAAACGTATTCTTTATGTCTTTGACAAGTCCTTCTGGGTTAATATTGAACTTGAAGGACGCAGCAATCGCATTCTTTATGGCGTTAAGACCCGTAAGTAAGCTTTTAAGTTTGCCAGAAATATCAAGAGACTTGGCAAAATTTACAATGGCGGTTCGAGCTTTATTAAGAGTATTTACAAATGGAGTAAATACGGACTTATTTCCAAAATTTACCTCATTAGAGAATAACCTGATCTTGAGCCAGGCCCTCTCTAGCCAGTTGGCGACAATGGTTAATCCGTTTGCAACTTTATCAAGGACTTTTAAAGCGAAATTTGTGAATATGACGGCAACTTTTTTAAGCGTTTTGGCAAAAGGTTCCAAAATACCATGTAAGTTGAGGAATGCTCCTGAAAATTTACCAGCGATCTCGGAAACTGCCATTCGCCCCAAAGATTTAACGCAAGATAAAATCCCGCCTAAATATCCCGTAATTTTATTAATAATATTTCCGATTCGTTTGAACGAAGGCTCTAATACCTGTTGAACCGCCTTAAATGTCGAATGAATTATTTGACCAATAGCAGTTATAACACGCCCAATTTCACTTCCAATACCACTAAGTATTGGCAGTATCATCTTACCGATTGATCCTAACCATGAAATGATAGTCTTAAGGCCGGAGATAACGGTCGAGACGGTACTTGCAAAAACCTTAGATAAATCCGTCAATCCCCAAATAAACGGATCTATGAATTCATGTAAGACCTTTGGATTTGCAAAGTGAGCCACATCGAATTTCGCAATAATAGTGGTAAGAGAATGAATGGCGTTATTGAGCTTTCCTGTAATTGCACTTACGACATCATTGATGCCGCCGGTGATTTGTCCGAATGCAGACACTACAGGCTTAAGTATTACATAGCCTATATTGTATGCCCATCGAACGAGTCGACCTAATGTGCCAAGTAAAAATATGACAGAATTTGCGACAACAGACATTATAGACGCCAATGGAGGAAGCACTGCTTTAGCGACAAACAGGAATGCTTCGCCGACCATTTTAACAGCGATCAACAGGCCTCCAAATATCTGCTCGATGTTATCGACGTCCGAATTGGCTCTTCCTAAGCTCGTTGTAAAGGTTTTTATTCCTTCACTTATCTGGACAAATACCTTTGCATTAAGGGGGCCAAGGATATGGATCCATGCCGAATGGAATCGGTCCATTACGGTTATTAAGCCTTGCCAAGCTTTGGCTATGGTGTCAATCAGAGCTGCTCTACCGCCATTGTCTGCCCAGAATTTAAGCATGCCATTTCGCCAATCAGAAATTCTACTTATGACTTCTCCAATGGCATTTGTCGCTCCGGTAAAAAGCTTCTTAGCTTCATCAAGATCACCAAATATAAGTTTCCAACTCTGAGCCCATCCGGAACCGATCGCCTCTTTGGTGACATCGATCATCTGAGAAAAGGTTTTTACTTCTTGAGCAGAGTCGGCTGCCTTTATTCCGAGCTCTTCATACTTCTTGATCTGCTCATTAGTCAGACCGAGATCTTTAAGTCCTTGTTCGTATTTATTTTTCTCGTCTTCGGTTAGTTCACGTACATCGGTACCGTAAACCTCCAAGGCCTTTGTCATAACGTCAGTCGACATCCACTGAGAATTCAGCGATGCATCCCAACCTTTTGACAACTCAAACGCCTCTGCAGTCTTACCATTAGCGCCGGTGGTCGTACTAATATAACCCTCTTCGGTTTTAACAAGCGTCCCCATAGCAACGCCCATATCCAAAAGAGTCTGTTTAAACGACGTAGTACCAATATTTGCAGTGTTAGATATAGAACGCCAATCCATGAGGCCCATATATCCAGTCGACAATGCCTGTGAGAAGTTATACATAGCACTGGACGCCTGTTGTGTACCAGCACCAGCGTGCGCCGCGGCATTTGAAATACCTCGAATAGCCTTCTCCGCCTTTGGCAATTCAATACCAGCATTTGTAAACTTCGATAATGAGCTTGTCATATCGCCGAAAGAATAAATGGTTTTATCGGCGTAGGTATTAAGAACGTCAAGGGTTTTTCTAACCTCGGCAACAGAAGCCCCTGTAGAATTGGTAAGTGTCTGTACGGACGTTAATTCTTGACCATATTCTTCCAGGCCCTGTTTTGCCGGCCCGATAAGGAATGCGTTTACTAACTTTTTGCCGGTGTCAATGGCAAAATTAGTTATTCTATGAAGAACAATATCGGCAACCTGACCGACAGCTGTAAAGTGCTGAGCGATCTGCTCCAATGACTGAGAAATAGAATCTAACGAAACTTGCGATGCCGCTTTTGATATGGCGTCAAACCCCTGAGTACCGTTCTTAAGCTGCAGGGCCGAATCCAAATTCTTAAGAGATGACATTGTCTGAGCGATCCCTTTTTCGAAAGAACCGTTCCGAAACTCCATCTCGACTATTCTATTGTCAATGTTATTGCTCAAGACTCTGTCACCTCCTTCCATGCTTCATCTGCTAATTTGTCAAAAATTGGTCGTATTGCAGGATTAATGTAGTCTCGTCCCTGAACGTAGCCTCCGTTTCGAGTCCCGTGCCCTTGCTGGAGAATCAAGGCTATGTTCACAGGACCGTTGGTATTGTTGTTGGTCCATACTATTCTTGAAAATCCTGGGCCAGACTCTATAACATAGGACCATGAAGCTGCTGTAGCTCCTGTGTTTCTTGGAGTCGCGCTAGCTAAGGCTGCGGCGCCTTCTTTTCCGTACTTATCGAGATGACGCATCAGCCAATTACTCTTCATCTTCTGCAACCAGTTCTTTGTTTTGGTATAGTCTCCAGTATACTTAATAGTAACACTAGGCATCATTTACCCCCTGGTATGATACTTGGCCTTTCTCTGATTATTAAGCGCTCTGTTCTGCCTCATTATCTCGTTCTTTGACATCTTCTTGGGTGGCTGGTTCTTAACAGCACACACGTGAATTAACGTGAGAAGATTGTTCAAATGCCACTTCTCACAGCTAAACGGTATGTTATACACAATCATCCAATAGTATATCAACTCGGCAGTAACTGTCTCTCTACTAGGCCGTTTCGGAGCCCTGGGGTCTTCTCGAATGGTCGTAGCGGTATGGGGGTCATTTATGTAATCAAATATAACCTTAAGATCGTTGTTGGTGAGACCCATTAGTACATTCTCGTCTTGAATGGGCTTCATCGACATACATTTGATATAGTCTTTAATCTCCGTAGAGGTAAGTTTGTCCTCTTTTCGTTTAGAGAGGAAAGGTCTTTGATACTTTGACTCCCATTTTGATAAGGAAATTAAAGAATGCTCAAGTGTTAATGTTGCACCTTTGTATGGCACGAATTCATTCTTCTTAGGATCCCATCCGCGGCCTTCTTTTATACAAATCGTGATCGGCATTCTTTAACCCCTTCCTTTTTAAGCTTCTGAGTTGAAATTGGGAAGCTTACCGTTCTTAACGGCCTCTCTCTGAGCTTTTGCGGCTTCTTCCTTAAGCTCATCCGGAATGAGACTGTTGATGAAATTTGCAGCTTTTGCAGGATCAGTCACGAGCTCCATAAACAGATCGCTGTAAGCCTGAGTACAGGCGAATCGTTTGGAAATTTCTTCAGATTTCAGGAACTCACGGCCGTCAAGAGACGGTTCGCCGTATGCTTCGAGAATAAGACGACGAATCGTCTGCATGATCTGTACGCCGTCCTGCTTGGCAATCATATCTTCGATCTGCTTCTCAAGGCCGCCATTTACAGACCACCGCATTGCAACAAGCTCTGCCGATGTAAAGTTGAAATAGAATTTCTCAGTTCTTTCCTGTCCCAAAAAGTCTTTGTAAGTTCTCTCGAGTGTAAACATTATGAAACCTCCTTTGATAAAAAAAAGAAGCGGCCCCGTTTAAGAGGCCGCCATGAATGTTCGATCGGTTAATTAGCCACCAGTGCCCGTTCCAGTGCCTGTTCCGGTTCCAGTGCCTTTTCCGGCAAAGATAGCAATGACTTCGTCCGGTGTCGGAAGGCTGGATTCTGCACTCTCTGTACCATACAGCAGCGCTTCAAGCTGAGCAAGCTTTGTAGGATCGGCCTTTGTGGAGTCGATCGTAATAAGAGCTGTCGGCTTATATGCGTCATTTGCAAACGCAACCGGAGTGGTATCAAACTCCCAGCTGAGAGTGATCGGTTCCGGAGAATCATTGACTGTAGCATAGGATCTCTCTGCCGGAGATGCCGTTGCGTTGTAAACGATATGAAGCTTATAGCCAAGCTCATCACCAGCCGTATCGTTTCCAACTTTCGTTCTGAAAGAGAACGCAAACGGGCGTCTTGACTGCTGGCCGATAACAACGCCAGGCTCGATAGCAAACGATCCATCACATACAGCGAACTCATCCGGATACGTGAACGCTTCGATTGTGCCGCCGAAAGTCTCGGCCGCTCTGAGAGACAGGTACTTAATATTATCTGCATACTGATCCGATACATCGGCGCCGGACGGAGATTCTGTTACCGCAGTAAGGCCGTTCCAAGCAACACCCGCTTCATAACCTGTCTGTCCTGCCGGCTTCTTGACAAAGAGAACACCATGATCGGTGCCAGTTTCATAGTAATGCTCGCCAATTACATCCCATACGAGTTTACTCATAGTTAATTCCTCCTAAGGTTTACCAATAAAGTGTAAAAGTGTTGTGATACAAATTATCTGCAGTGTAAGTAGAACCATGACGAATCATTTCGAATTCAGACACAATTCTTTCAAGAATATCGTCATCAGCCCTTTTGCCGATGGTCGTTATCTCGTAACTTTTTGTATACAGATAAGTTTTATTGCCTGAATACACGTGATCGCCAGAAGACTGGTGGTAGATTATACACGGATACTTCAGTTTAATAGACTCAGGCGGGTCGTAATAAACGTTAGAACTTCCGAGAATATCACACAGCTTTTCATGCAATTCAAGTCTGCTCTTCATTATACACCCCGCCTAGAGAAACGGTTAAACGTGGGCGGTCAATGTCGATATCACTAACCTCCCACTTCAAACCAGCATATGTTGCGTATCTAATCTGGCCGATATGTGCATAGGCAAATGGGTCTGCCACAAAGCTTATACGGTTACTAATATCGATATCCTTATTCGTGCTGTGATTTATATCGGCTCGTCTAATGGATTGTTTAATCAGGTCACCGTAATATTCTCTGGTAACAATAACCTCTGTATGAATTCCAGGAGCCGTCTCCTCCTCAGTTGTCGAGAAGCCTATCTCCCCATACCATCTTGCCATACGACATTACCCTCCATTTTGATTCGATCAGGCCTGCTTCTTCAGAGTGATTGCAGAGTACGGCTTGACCAGAGCGCCGGAGCATCTCGTCTCGATAAGGTACTTCTCCTGGTTGTAATCGATATCGAAATCTTCGAACATGTTGATGGAGCCGCCCTTATCAGCGCCTACGTTGTAGTCGGCAAGGTTGATGATCAGCATGTAAAGGTCATCCGGCATGATCTCGTCCGGAACTGTAATAATGCCGCTTACACGAAGCTTCGTCTCGAGCTTCTGCTGGCTCTCATACAGATCACGACCCATCTCATCGGTAAGGAGAAGCATGTCAGACAGAAGGTCTTCTGTCATGAACGCGACCGGGTTACCGGATCCTCTGTAATCCTTGCGGGACTTAATCGCTGCGCGGATAACATTCTTGATTGTCGCATCGTCCGTTGCACCGTTCGGTACGATCTTCTCGATTCTGAAGAGCTGATCTTCCTTGACAATCGGTCTGATGTGCTCCTCGGAGATCTTATCTTCGCTGAGAGTGCTTCTGCCATCGCTGAACAGGTAAGCACGAGCGAGTTCCTCATCAAGCTTGCCTCTCATCTCAGACTTGAGCCAAGCGACGGCGTCGAAGTCTGTAATGTCGATGATGTCGTCACGATCCATCTTCTGTTTCTTGTAAACAGTGCACGGAGTCGTTGTTCTACGAAGCAGGCCGAACACCTCTTCCTTCTTGCGGTTACCCTTGATGTAACCCCTTGCCCTTGCCTCATCCTCAGTGATGTCGGCATAAACTGTCTTGATCCGGCTGAACGGTGTATGATGCACATGAGCCATAACATACTTCACCCACTCCTGCTTTCTGTCGAGAAATTCCGGAGTGCTGCCGTTAACCTGCTTTGCTTCCGGGAACAGGTAATCAAGATTCTCGATACCATACTCAGCCGCATGAGCCATGAAAGAATCTTTAAGGGACCCGTAAGACTTGGCATCGCCAAATGTCCCTCTCTGAAGATCCATCAGATCGCTGTGGGACAGTTCATCATTGCCGCTGACTCCGCTCTCAAATACATTGTACTTCATATCATCTTCTCCTTCATAATAGTTATGCTGCGCCTCATCGTCGTCTTCGACGCCAGCGTCTGCTCTTGCCTTATCTGCAACTTTACTGAGTTCACTAGCATGCTTAACCGCATAATCAAACGCGGCATAAATCATCTTCTGATCTTCTTCCGGGAGGCTACCAATAACGTCCTCTAAACTTCTCTTAGCCACAGGCTTTTTCTCCTCTTCTTTCGGTTCTTCGTCGGCATGACTCAGTTCGTCATCGACCTCTTCTACGTTTGCTACTTCGATTTCTCCGCCAGCATCAAGATGTGCTCCTTCTCCAGAAGCCATAGACACAATGATGCCGTCTGCATCCATGTCGTATTCCCATGTCCCATCAGAATGCTCAATGATAGGATACTCAATCAGAGCTCCATCATTCGCTCCAGCAAGAACAAGCGATACTTCCCTTATACGACCGTGGAATACGTTGCCGTTCTTCTCTTTAAGCTGGTTTGCATAAATGCTAAGGGCAGTAAGATCTCCATGTTCAACTGCTTCCTTCGCTGTCTGAGCGAGGGCTGAATTGTTAAATGACCCGTAGGCATAAATTCCTTCAGGTCTATTCTCCAGGAGGGCATGGCCAAGAACATTATCGACATCCTTATGATTGTGCATGAAGACGAGAGGAACCACTTTTCCATCACAGTCTTTGAATGCGTTCGGACGAATCGTTCGACCATCTGCACACTTAATGTTGTTCTTGGAGGCCCATCCTGCGAAGTCGTATTTAAACCCCATTTTGATTTCCTCCTAGTTTTTCTTGATTACTTCCGTCATCTGCTTCATTAGGTGGAGCTTCTTGTGGTTCGACCTTCTGGTTAAGGTTCTTATTACGTAGGTCATCAGCGCCTTCCTGATTCGAAGGTTTGAATCCAATGATCTGACGAAGCTCGTTCGACGAAAGGATCTCATTACGAGTAAACTTGTCTGCAATGTCAGCCATCTGGTTGACAGGAACAAGTTTGAATGCATCCTTAAAGAAAACGATGCTTTGTCCTTGAGTACGAGCGGTTGGCGTAAGGAACTTCCACCGCATAGCATCGACTATTGCCGACACCATTGGTTCAATCGTTCGATTGTGGTAGTTCAACATTACCTCTTCGTTGGCCGTTCCGTTAAAAACTTCTTCTGTCATACCCAGCTGACTATATACCATTTTTGTGTAATACTCGATCTGGGCCATCAGCTTGTTCTCAACAGCTCGATTCAACTGAGTTATATGCTCTGTACTTTCAATGTACGCAATACCATAGTTAGAATTAGCAAGCTGATCTTCAAGATCCTTCAATCTCTTTTCGGCAAGTGCCTTTCGGGCAGGAGATTTAGTCATATACGGAAGCTGAATAATCAAATCCAACTTTCCCGATGCTGACGATTCATCAAGCTTATCAAGAAGATTCAACTTACGAACAAGTCTCTGTAAAGTTGAATTGTACTGATTCATAACTGCATACAAAGGATTTTCAACAATAGCAACAAGCTCTTTCTTGAGAATTATCTCTTCCCTCTGACCAGTGCGTTCATTGTACAAATCAACTTTAACTTCAGTCGGAAACCACTCTACAATCTTTCCACATCGCAGCTCCTCAATGTCGAAACTTCTTTCAAAAGGATTGTAGTTACAATCTGTCGGAACAATGGCAACAACACCCTCGTCCATCATGGACATTGCAACATCCTGTATGAAAGCTCTGCCTGTCTGATCGATGTTTGCCGCCAAATTCAAGCACGAGTTAAGTGACGATGACATCGATTCTTTATACCGACCGTTCTCGTCCAACCTTACGTGTTCAATACGAATTGCCGCAACATCAATTGCAATTCGATTGTAAATCGCACCAATAAAAGACCGCTCGTTACCGTAATGAAGTCGTTTTCGATCGGGTCTTGAACTAGACCCATACTCATGCTTTACTGTCGGATCTCGTCCCATGAAGGCATTCCATGCATGCGAAAGCCTATCTCTTAAACCCATAGGTATTTACCTCCATTTTGATTGTGTCTTTGAACTCTGCGGACCTCCAGTATTAGCTTTTTCACGTTTGTGAATTGTGGCCTTTCCACTACCTACCACCTTCTTGCGACCCACTGGACGTTTTGGTTTATTGGCGAACTTTGAACTCTGAGGACCTCCAGTGTTGGCTTTTTCACGTTTGTGAATTGTAACCTTTCCGCTGCCTACTTGCTTCTCGCGACCTACTGGACGTTTATTTCCATTCTTTACTCTATACCGATCACTAGGCAGAGCGGGCTTATCTGATGAGTCTTCTTCAACTTCATCTTCTTCATCAGGATCTGCGGCTCCGCCTCCAGCTGCATCTTCATTTGATCCAGATGCTTTCTTTACACGCCACTTCATGCCCTTAACGCCGTAATGTTTCAGTTCAGGCCCAATAATGAGAGTGCCGCCAACGACATCGTGATTAATAATCTTTTTTCGTTTCATGAAATTACTCCCATTTTGATTTAACCTTCAGCCAGCTCTTTCTTAATCTTCTTCTCTTTCTTATTCGTTACATGTTCGCCATACCGATTTACAAGAGATCCAACCGTGCCTGAAGCATAGGTAGCACCGCCACCTATGGCGCCAGCAATCGCCATACCGCCTAACATGGCAGGTATAGCCATACCATCTGTAAGAGCAACAGCAGCCCACCAGGCAGCGCCAGCAATCGCCGTAGCCGGAGTCATAGCATCTCGCAGGCCAAGAGTCAAACCTGCCGCTGCCCTAAATCCGGTTTTCTTACGATTCTGCTTATCTAGTTTTTTTTCTAGATGCTTTTTGCCTTTTTGGGTTAGCTTACCGCTAGCGTCCCTTCGACCGAGGGCTTTATCAACTCTTTTTCGAACACCCCATTTCTGTCCTTTGACGCCATGATGTTCTAGATATGGGGTTCTTGATAAAGTGTAATAATGATCGTTCATACCGTTAATACCCCTGTTTTCTATCCAATTCATCTAATTCGGCCAACTCCCTTCTTTCGGCTTTCGTTAGATCTTTTTCGCTTATCGGCTTTAAATCTTCACTCAAAGCCTTTTCATACGCTTTAACTTTCTTGTTGATTCGTTTTACTTTGTGGCCCTGATAAAGCATACCTAAGCTATGTGCACCATAAGTAGCACCACCGCTTATGGCAGAGCAAATAGCCCCTCCTGCAACTGCAGCAACTGGAGTAGCCAATCCTCCTGTAGCTGTAGATATAACAGCGGCGATCGAACCGCCAGCAACAGCACCTAACGCGGTACCTGCTGCAGTAGACCAGAATCTACGTTCTTCCGCTTCACCGAGTCGAGCATCATTAAGAGTCTTCTTACGCTTAAGTTTGGTCAGTTTTTTCTCAAGCTTTTTTCTCCCTTTGGGGGTCAAATGACCATTTTTATCTTGATACCTTCGAATGCCCCACCTTTGACCTTGGACACCGTGATGAGCCAAATATGAAGGATCACCGAGAATCAATGTTGTATCGGAAATTGCTGAATGTTTAGCGTTTTTCTTTCTCTTTTTGCCCTCGGATTCCGTTTGAGCTCTCAAACGGCCGTTTTCTTCAGCTATTTCACGCAAAGCTATATCCCTCCCAGCAGCGCCTTCCGCCTGTTCTCGTTCACGTCGATCGAGTTCTTGTTCACGTCGATTAACTTTTTGTGCTTGCTTATGAACTCTATGTAAATAATCATCAGCAGCCTGATTCTTTCTTTGAAGGTCTTTCTGCTGTCGGTTATAGTTATCATCCATCTCTCGTTCTCGAGCATTCAGATCTCGGGCTCTAGCGTTAGAACTCTGCTCTTGCTTGTTAACTTCTCTCTCCCTGCTATTAGCAGATTTCTCTCTATCGCTAGCAGATTTCTCGCGTTTACTAACAGCTGCCTCCCTATCGCTATTGTTCTTGTTCCGTTCGTCGGCCCTCTTAACTCTCTCGTCAGCTTCCTTAACTTTCTCGGCTGCTTCTGCAGCCTTCTTATCAGATTCTGCCGCTTTACTCTCAGCCTTCTTAACCTTCTCATTAGCTTCTTCAGTAGCCTTAGCAAGCTGATTCTCATAGTCTTCTTTGCGGCCCTTGATGAGCGTATCTCCGGTAAGTTTGGTATAGGCTTCACCTATCGATTTAGTAGCCTCAGCAACTTTCTTTGCGTTATCGCCTATAACGCCGACGATTTCAGCACCTTTCTTGATGCCGTTCATAGCAATCTCGTCTTCAATGTCGAAACGTTTACTGAGTTCGCTCAGTTCTTCGTTTGAGAAGTACTTCTTTTTGGCCATTACGCCTTTACGAGATTGAGAGGCTTTCTCTTTTACCTTTTTAATGCGCCAAGCATTAACTTTCTTAGCTGCCACCACAGTAGCGCCTGCCGCTTTCTTCACACCGCTCTTAAACTTTACAGCGGTATGCTTTCCGACAGCATAGGTTTTCTTTACAGCCCCTGTTATGCCAGCTTTTGCTGATTTGGCTGCGCCGGTTATCTTTGACTTGACGGTCTTTGCAGCATACCCCAATCTCTGACGACCGGCGGCAGTAAGAGACCCATCTTTATTTTGATAGCGTCTGACACCCCACTTTTGACCTTGGACGCCATGATGAGCCAAATGGGTAGAAGTGTCACCTATGATTAATGTCGTTCCTTCTACGTAATTCATTCAAAGGCCTCCTTGTTGACCTTGTAAGCGACATAAGCGTCCATCATAGCTGAGACGTTATCGATCTTCTCGTCGTATCGTCGCTTCAATAGTTTTCTGTTTCCATTTGTGTCCTCGAGCACGATTGCATTGCCCATGCAAAAGGACATAAGTTCCTCGTCAAATAAAAGAAGCCGGTCCTCAGCCATGTCTTTCAACTCGCCGAGCGGAACCGACTCCGTCTTAACTCCCTGAGGAACTTTCTGAATCCCAAAGGGTCCGTTTTCTGTTTCCCATCTCTGTATGAACTCCTGGGCATTGTATGGATCATACCCGACACAACGAACATCGTATCCAGAGTCCTCAATCATCTTATCCAGATCGTCGTAAACTTCCATCATGTCAATAGTCGTGCCTTCAAGAACAACCAAGCTACCTTCTTTGATGAAGATGTTGTACTTTGTCTTCATGGACCTTGGAAGCTTATCGAATGTTCGAGTAGAGATATAGCTTCGAACCTTAATTCCATAGAATCCTCGAGACAGCGGAAACAAAAAAGTAGCCGCACAGAAGTCGTCTCCCTGAGACAAGTCCAATCCTAATGAACAAGGCATGTTCCAGAAGCTGCGACGTCTATGCGGCAGTGTTTCTTCGTATGTAAAGAAATATGTGTAACCCTCCATAGGGATACCGAATCGTTTAGCAAGAATATCGTTCCTTGCCGCCGGGGCTTTCTCGGCTCTTTCTACATCTCGCTGGTAGGCATCGTACGTTACTGTCTTTCCGAGATTCGGATTTGCCTTCAACCACATGTCTGGGTCCGATACTTCCTTGATATCGTCAAGCTTGTAATACCAGATCGAAACGTGAGGGGCATAATACTCACCTTTTAGGATGGACATTAACTCCATTTTGATGTCATCGCCGGAAGCGTTTCGAACAGTCCCTTCTGACGAAGTCGCAATGATGATGTAGTCGTCAAGTCCGCCTTTTGCTGCTCCCTGCTCAATAGCAGAGATCGGATCCTCACGAATCGTACCGGACAACCACTCATCGACAGTTGCGCACTTGCACCTAAGACCCTGGATCTTATCGATCGACATCGGTCGAATTTCAAGAAGTGACCCGGTGATGAAGTTCTCGATTCCCTTCTTTGTGGAGGCCAGCTTCTGCCTCTGCATTCGGTTGCCTGTAGTGTTTTGGAGAGAGCCCTCTGTCAGAAATTTGAACAGGGGCCCTCTCGCTCTTGTTATGGAGGTTCTTATTGGTGAAAGAATTTCTTCCGATTGTTTCATTGTCGGAGCAGTTGTTATCTGATGAGTTGTAGACGGATCGATGTTGAGAAAGAAACTCTGTATACACGACCCGTACATCGATTTAGCCGCTCCTCGAGCAACAATCAAATATTGCCTAAGCGTCAAGCGCTTCTTTTCTCTTCGAGAAACATAGCGACCGCCTTTCCCATTAGAATTCGGCTTGTAGACCATGCTTTCCGAAAAATAATACCATCCAAATACCTGCTCACCCCACAACTTAAATGTGTCGAGAAGATGGAGATCTCGACCGTCTGTAAGAGTAAGCTCTTCGTTACAGTAGTCAATCCATCCCTCAACGGCCAAGTCGTCGTAATAATATCTCGGATCTCGGATCAGGTCGTCAATGCGGTTCATTTCCATGGAAATCTCCTGGCAAACCGGAATCTCTCCACGAATTACTGCATCCCTGAACATCCCGTAGTATTTTGGGGTTGCAGTGTTCGATAACATTTAAATATCTCCGTCTTCATCTAACGTATTTGCGTCTTCATTCAAGTTAACTGTTCCGGCAAATACAATGCCAGCAGCGTTCATCTCGTGTACGGCAGATTCGATTAAAAGCTTAAGCTGATCACTGCTTATAGAAATACCCTTTTTCTTAAGTTCTTGTACAACTGCTGCTGACACCAGGTCAAATTTAAGTTCTCCTTTTCCTGATCCCTCAACGGTCTGCTCATAAGCCTGGACCGCGTTCTTAACGATAAGAGCGATCCACTCATACTGGCTCTTTGTAAGCTTCGCCCGAATATAGGGAATCAGAACTGTAACCACAGCTTTAACGGCCGCAAGAATAAGCGCATAACATACGCAATAAATTAGATTGAATAGTATCTCCTGCATTTTGTCACTCCTTTACAATAAAGCCATAGCTATATAAGGCACCAAGAAAGCTCCAACTGCTGCTGCTGTCTGAGCTCCTTCAACAAGCATCTCTTTTCTTCGTGCTGCTGCGGCAACGTTTCGAGTTTTCTTTTTCTCGATTTTATCCTCGGGGTTAAATAAAATTACCGGAGTATCAGCGACGTCTTGTCCCCACGAATCCACCATTCCGTCAAAGCCGGACTTCTTTAAAGCTGCTACTATTTTCTGACCGCTTTTTGTGTCCTCATCTTTAACGCCATAGGTACGCATCAAACCTGCTGCTTCATAAGCCCTCTGATCGACTCCTTCCGGCGCTTTAGGAATATAATCAAGGCCGGAGAAATTCTTCTGAACATTAGCAATGTCCTCATTAAGGGCTTTTTGCTGACTCTTTGTCTTAAACTCTTTATCGATAACAGCAACGAGATCTTTACCGGAAGCTATACGCAAATCTCTAGTGGTTTCGTATTCAGTCTCCCATACATCACGATGGTATTTTCTAAACATCGAAGACCACTTTTTTGCATCGTCGTCGTTAATGGAGACATACGTTCTTTCGACTTTTTCAGTCTCCGATTTTTTTGTTGAGCTACGTTTTAGTTTGTAGCCTTTCTCGAGAGTAAAAGTTTCATCCGTATTTAACCGATGTTGTTTCCCAGCTGCGGTCCTAGTCCCATCTTTATTTTGAAAGCGCCGAACGCCCCACTTCTGGCCTAGAATACCGTGATGATAAAGTTCATTCATTTTCCCTTATCGGAAGCTTATCTACTTCCTGAATCAATCGTGCACAAGTTCCGTTTCCACCCATCTCTTTGTAGGGTTCAAATAAGTACTTCTTAAGATCTGAATACTCTTCCCTGGAGATGTATCCTCTCTTTAGATATGTCTCACATAAAGCGCATATGGATCTGTATCCTATTCCAAGAATCATACGTCGTTCAGCCGTTGATGCCCTCTGACGATTCATAAGATAAGCCCAGAAACCAGACGAAGCGAAAACAGAAACAATAATGGTTACAATAATGTCCGTGCCAATTGGAAAATTCATTTTGGTTTCTCCTGATCATTTTGTGTTTCTCTTAGAGTATGTGTATTCATACCACGTATCCGATGAAGTTGACGGGCTGTATTTAAAGCCAGTTTTCTGAGCAATTCTTTGTGAAGCAAGGTTGTCGCTTCTTGCCGACCAGATCATTTCGTCGTAATCGTCCTGCGAATCGAACCATCTTTGCATTCGCTTAGAAACCTCGGTAGCGTATCCTTTACCTCTGTTTACTGCTTCAGGACTGGTACCAATCGCAATGTATAACGGTTGCTTACCGTTCACACCGAAATCTGGATCTCCAGCAAACGCATCACAGAAGGCAACAATTTTCTTACCTCTTCTGAGAGTTTCTCGCCTAATGATAGACATGGCCTCATCAGAATTTGTGTATTCCTGATCTGGGTCAAGGCCTATTTTGGCTCTGTCCTCCACAGACATTCGTCCAACCAAAGCATTGATTTCAGGATTAGTTCTTTCTCTGGAGGCAATCCTGCGCTTGACGTTTTCACGTCTAAGACCAAGATTCGTTCTAGTTCCATCCTTATTCTGGTAACGCCGAACACCCCATTTCTGACCTTTTACGCCGTAATGACACAGATCGTTGTCATACTCCAATCTCATAGTTAAGATTCAACCTCCATTCAAGCCTATCAATGTTAGCTTTGATTGCATCGGCAATTGCCGAACTTGCAGGAGGATCAAAAATTAGTCTGACTTTCAAAGCAACAAGCGTTGATACACTTCGCTGCATCTGCAAGTTGTCTCCCACAAAGTCTTCCCAGGTTTCATCCGATCCGGTTATATGAAATCCCTCTTCAGGTCCAATTCCAACCTGTCTGAGATCCACGAGAACCGCGTTAATGTCGTCCACGAGCTCGCCGTCAAAGTGATCGTGGATCGAACCGCCAGCAATCTTATCTTTGACGGAATCTAAAATACTATCGACCATATAATCACCTCCAGGGGCATGTGTCGTTTGGTTTACGAGTTACAGGATCTTGTGGCGCGCCATCCCAACCAGTGTAATGAATAGCCTGGTGGGTCTTTGTGCTACAAGTTATTAAGTTTTCTGGATCGAACAGCTTTGAAGAGCGGTTACGAATATCGTCAGGCGTAATGGGATTGATGTGATGGATTCTAATCCACGAACTATGCACGATGTCATGACCTTCGATTCCCAAGTCGCAGGCATTATCTCTTAAGATGATTGAATTTCTCAATTCTTTCCATTCCTGAGACCTGTAGAAGACCTGATTCAAATATCTCTCGGCACCAAACGTCGCCTCATAAACTTTTCCGCCGATAAATAGGTAATCGAACCGCTCCTTGAAAGACGGAAGACTGACTAGCTCTGAATAGGTCTTAATATTCTTCGTCATCGTCGTCATCCTCATCTTCATTGCCAGAATATCTAGCAAAAGCCCGTATAGCTTCAGCGTAAAGATCCCCAGCATTCTTCTGAGAAGTAAGATTCTCGGTCTTAGCAGCTTCAAGCTCCTTTTTCTGGCGCATGAGCTCTCTTTCGAGCTTCTCTCGGCTTGAACCTAGCTTCAAAAAATGCACAGTCTCTGCTGCAGTAGCAGTTCCGTCACGCAATCTCTGTTCTACAAGGTCGTAAGCCAGATTTGTAAGCTCGTTTTCCCTTTCTTCTGCAGTGTATGCCCTGGATCTTCGTCGTCTCTTCAACGGTTTAGGTTCCCTTTTAGGCATAACAAATATCCTTTTCTATTAGTTTTTGGGCCCTTTGTAACAGCTCTGACGGGTGTAACGGATTGAACACGATGCCCAGACGTGTTGACGAGGAGAACTGTTATGTGCAAAATATAGCTATCTCAAAGAAAGGAGGTTTCTAGCCCGTCAGAGCCTTACAAAAGGCCCAAAAATATAACCCCCGGAGAAAATATAAAG
>Ga0326512_10000401_pt1 | contig 37795 bp, 63 predicted proteins | sample 1_2617_0518_D_FD_203652 | JGI IMG/M metagenome (GOLD analysis project Ga0326512, IMG submission 203652) | Bovine rumen microbial communities from UC Davis, California, United States - 1_2617_0518 | ecosystem: Host-associated > Mammals > Digestive system > Stomach > Rumen | place: USA... | reverse complement strand
AATCGGATGTTGACCGATACATTCACGTTAACAAGACGTATTCAGCCATTACGCATAAGGTCGGCGCGCCGAAAACGAAATGCTCTATCCGTGACGTATCGGTTACAAAGGAACTTCGGGAAGTCCTTAATGACATAAATGAGTACAATAAATTTCTCTCAAACGCTCACGGCATTAAGACCGAACTGTTATTCTTTCGGGAAGACGGTTCAAGGGCTGATTACAACGCATACAACAAGTATCTGCGTGAACTTTCCGAACGTGTCCTCGGATTCCCTATTACAACGCACTGGTTGCGCCATACACACGCTTCTATGCTTCTTGCCAACGGAATACCCATCGACACCATATCTCGCCGTTTAGGGCATGATACGACCGAAATAACGCAAAGGGTGTATTTGCACATCATTGAGAAGTTAAAGGAACGTGACGCCGACAGACTTGATGAAATACGGCTCTTGTAAGCACACAAATTAGCACATTTGCTTTACACTTTGGACACTTTTAAGACAAACGAAAACCCCCGAGAAACCCTTGTAAATAAAGGCTTCGGGGGTATTTTAGTCACCTATGGGAAATAGTACCGTCATGCCCACTACCTGCATTTATTAACCTCTGGAAACCCTTATAAATAAAGGGTTTTTTCTTTTTCGGTTCGGATTTAGCACACGATTAGCACACAACACCGAACACTTGACGATAATTATAATACACCGAGCCGTAAAAATCAAACAGAAATAGCACCCGTTAAGGTGCTATCTCTGCGTGTCGTGAAAGTATATGAAGAAAGTATGACGACTAATAAATCTTCAGAACCTGTCCTACATAAATCAGATTCGGGTTCTTAATGCCGTTGTCGGCGGCAATTTTCTGATAGGTGGTGTTGTATTTCTGTGCAATCGCTGATAACGTATCGCCTGCTTTAACCACATAACGAATGTCGTCCTTGTGGGCGTAATTGTTCGCCATCTCGTCAACCAGCTTCTGTATGGTGCCGTAGTCATATCCGGCGGCGGCAAGTCTCTTTCGGCGGTCTTCACCATTACCCCACTTACCCTGCCATACTTCCTCGGCAATCTGCTTGTTAGTCTTTTTAGCAGGTGCGGGTGATGATACTTTGTTATTATTCCATCCGCCGTTTATGATGGTGTCGGGGTAAGGCTTGTAACATATGTCACAATCGACATTTCCGGCGATACCATCAATATCGCCCTCGGAAGAATACTGCCACATACCGAAATCGCCCGAATAAGTGCATTCAGTTGTATACCATTGTGCAACCCATAATGCGTACTTAAATGCCAAGTCAGGGTCAACAAGGTTGTCAATGTAACTCTTGCTCATATACAGACCGCTGTACCATTTCCTTGCCCTTAACTCTTCATGCCATGCACGGATTATCGAATTGATAAAGCTATAGCCTTTCTGTAACATCCATTTTTCTTCGATGTCATAATATATCGGGTATTCAAATACCTTGCCCTTAATAACTTCCATGCAAGCCTGTGCTTCAAGCCTTGCGTCTGTCTCGGATTCTGCATAGGAATACCAGAAAGCACCTATCTTGATTCCAAGCCTCTTGCACTCTGCGTAATTCTCGTCAAACTTCGGGTCTTTCTGGCTTGCATATTCGCCCCAACCTGCTCTTAAGATAGCGAACTGTATGCCGTCAGCCTTAACCTCTTCCCAGTCTATATTACCTTGCCAGTTCGATACATCAATTCCTCTTATCGGTGTCATTGTTTTCTCCCTTCTCCTTGTAATAGGTCTTTGTGCTAATGCCAATCAGAGCGCCCATAAACACCGTTATAGCGCCCATTGTTGCCCCGATAGGCTCTCCATAGGGTATGTTCCAAATACTCGCTATAGTAAGCCACAGCGTCGTCAGGGCAGGCATACAAATCGTGACAACCCACTTTAGAACATCATATGCCTTGTTGCTAATTTTCATGGCTGTAAACCTCCTTCTTGATTTCATCAATCGTGTCGTGGATTTCGTCAATCCGTTTCCACGCCGTGTTTACGGACTGCTCGAGCAACACGACACGTTCAATCACGTTGTTGTGCTTTTCGACCTTCTTTTCGAGTTCTTCGATGCGGAAGGTCGTCAGTTTGTTGGCGGCAAGTATACCAAATAACGAACCGCCAAGGGTGCCGATCAACGACAGAACCCCCACGATTATTGTCTCAGTCATTTTACATCACCGCCTTTTTTCAACTCGATGGCGTTCAGGTTCTTCTGCAGGGTTTTGTTCATCGCCAGAACCCGCTGCGCCGCTCTCGCCATATAAGTCAGCGTTGTTGTTCCTTCTTCTGTCCAGACGTAATTCTCGCCCTCATTCAATTCGATTGTTGTCGGGTCAATCGTGGCGGTTATGGGTTCGGCAAGTTTGTATACGATTTTCTGCCCTGTAACAAGTGCAGTAAATTCTTCTGCGGTCGTTGCTCGTTCGTCCTTAATATAAACATACGTATATGGGTGTCCATGCGTGTATGTTGTGATACTTGTCGTTTCGCCGTTTGCTAAATCCGAAATCGATTTGTCAACCGTTCTGTAACTCGTTGTTATATAGTTCGTTATGCCTGGTTTCTTTCGGTTGATATAACTTTCAAAAATATTAAGATTATGTGTCCATGTTAAATCTCCGAGGTCTGCAATTTCATATGTAATGCTCATCTCTCCGCTTACAACGTCAATCGTTCCGCCGTAAACCGTGCCCTGTGAAGTAAACGTCACGGGGTATGTTGTTCCGCCTGTCTGCGTGGGTGAAACATGAACCGTTACACCTTCAAAGCCGTTGATTGCGTATTCTGCGGAATATCTGGTAGAATGTCCGACAGGCACTTTCTCAGTTCTTGCATCCACAAATGCTTCTGCCTCGCCTGCTTTCTGCGGGTTGGTGTAAGCGGTCGATTGCTCGGTGGTGGGGGTCGTCAGCTTCACAACGGTGTTTGTTCCGTCCGTGATTGCGTCCGTCAGACTTTCGTCTCCGCTCTGGTATGCTCGGTACTCGAAATTACGAGTAATTGTACCATCCGCCGTGTATACATCGCCATCGCAGTACAGGTTGTTGTTTGCGTCCAGTTTAAACAAACCTCGCAAATCTGCGCCGCCCAAGGTGTAGGTTGTGTCGCCCACAACCTTTGCTGTCGGCTTTGCAGATATCAACTCGCCCGTGTTGTATGCGTGGTAGACATCATCAATGAATCCGTGTGAGCGAAGCCATGCCACGCCTGCTCCTTCGTTTGCGGTTTCCAAAGAGTAAACGTAATCGGCGATGGTGCTTCCGAGCATGAGGGTGAGGTCGATAATCTGAGGATATGTTGTAAAATCAACCGTAACTCCATTACTTATCAATGTCTTCAATTGGTCTGGCGCATTAACGGTCTTCAAGAGTGCATAGTTTTGTCTATCAATATTTGAATATCCAATTCTGCATCCCGATGGCAAATCAGTGCCAAGAGTAATATAATATACATGATTTGAGACATACCTATTAGCCCAAATGACTGTTGTATAACCTGCTGTCTGCGTACATGTTCCAGTATAACTAAGCCCAAGTTTTGTTGATTCGCTCCCGACCTTTGTTCTTGTAATTCCGTTTACTGCCGAAGCTGCATTTACACTATTAACCAGCTGATTCCACGCAACCGTGCCGCCCACGATGGTCTCGTCTGCCTTGTTGCCGTTTTGTGCGGCTCTTGACAGATAAGGCTCGGTATTTAGTGTGTCGGAAATCCACGGAGTGCCGTCCTGTGTGGGTGTTAAAGCCACGGATAAAGCGACCGCATTGTCGCCTGTTGCGTCCGTGATGTGGATTATGTCGCCCTGAACCGTCTTTTCCTCGGGCACTGCGCCGCCCTGATATTTATCCCAGTACATTTCTTCACGGGTGATTGCTTTCTCGGGTTTGGTCTGGCTCTTTCCTGCTGCAAAGTTCATATACTGCTCGATGCGGGTCACGGGTTCGGGTGTCTCGACTTCCTCGCCGCAAAGAGCCGCAAGGAAATATTCTCGGCGAAGTTCGGGTTTCTGGGGGATTATGTTATCTGCGCCGCAAAGGCGGGAAAGATACTGCTCTTCCCTGGTGATAGGCTCGGCAATGCTCTGCTCTTCGCCCGTCAGTTTATTTAAATACTGTTCTTCTCTTGTAATCGGTTTCATGTCCACCTCCTATGCTTCCGTAAGTGTATAGGTGACTTTCATTGTCTGCGTGTTGTTCTTCGTTACCACAGATTCAAGGTTGTTGATTGTTGACAAAAATCTCGGATTGTAATAATCATATCCTGCGGTATTTTTGAAATTAACAAATCGGTTCGTGCGTCTGTCAAGTACATAATTTTCGGGGTTCGCATGTACTCCTGTACTACCGCCTGCCGATGTATCGTTAAACGGATATAATGTATCAGCAAATGCGTCATAGATGTATACGCAGACAGGTGATGTAGCCTTGCGTACAATCCATAATCCGTCTGTACTCATCTTCGTGAATGTCAGATGGCACTCGTTTTCTTCGGAGTAATAATCGGCTTCAAGTGCGCCGTTTGTCAGATTGACTTCACCGAAGCCTTTCGGTGTGCCCCAACCCGTACTACCAGTACCGATTATAACGATGATATGACCGCTTTCGTTGTCGTACTGCATGTTGTCAACATATATGGTCATATTAGTTGCATTGGTAAATGTGTTTGTGCTTATCGAATCGTCTGTGAAATCTATAATGGCGTACTTCTTGCTATAGCCGTTCTCTATGACTGAACCGTATGACGAACCGCCGAAGAACATGATTGCTTTGTCATATCCATCCCATACAATATCGCTTTTTATGCCATTCTCGCTCGAAGTTAAGAAGTTCGACAGGTCGTATGTCTCCGTTCCAAGCAGACGACCGTTGAATATGCTGATACTTGAACCATTGGCATATCTGTACTTATTCATGGTCAAGATTCTGTTTTCGTAATCCCAATTAAAGCCGTAAGCAATGTTATTACGGACGAATTTGTACGTCTCGGTCATAGCGATATTCCTTGCAGCCTGACCTGCGGTAAATTGCAGATTTCCGTTTGTTCCCGAATTGATGTCCTGTACTCCCGAAGGATTGCCGAAGCCGTAAAAACCGCCATTCTCGGATGTCAAACAGATACTTCCGATGTCGCCGTTGCCCTGTGATGTCAGCCAGTCGTAAACCATAACGACCGAATTAGCACCAAGTGAGGATTCGTTTGAGTTATACGAGCCGAGTTCAACGGGAGTTCCGGCATTTGCTCTTCCATAATATCCGTTTGCGGTCATTTTCAAACCCACCTGCGGATAGCGGTTGTTATTCGTCACGGCGTCATCAAACAGTAAGATACCGCCCACAGTACGTCTGATAAATGCCTCTGCTACCCGTGCAGGTGTCATTACCGTACCACCCGACCATATATCGTTCACAAGACCGTATATGCCGTACATACTTGACGCCGTACCGCCCTGCAAAATCGCCAGATTGGACGCCATAAAGGTGTTATCATGTTCAACTACCTTGCGCTTGCCTGTTTTGTAATCCGTAAGCTCGATTTTGGCATGACCGTGAATCTTATCGTCAAGCCGTAACTCGTTGAAATCGAGCTTGTGTGTCTTCTGAATTATCATGTCTACCTCCTTAAACGGGTGCAACGTCTGTCGTCTTTGTGTATTCGACCGTTATATGAAATGACGCAAGTGCCATGTTTGCACTTGACTTTCTGACGTAAATCTTCGAATCATCGTGCAGATAAAAGACGTTGATGGATGAGTTCTGCAAATCATACGGCTCAACATATGGAATCGGCGCCTCAAATGAGCCTGTACCACTTCCGCTGCTAAACATGCCGTAGACGTTAACCAACGTGTCTATGTTCAGACCGCTTGTGTCGACTTCGGTGCTTGTTCCCGAAGATGGCGATGTTACAACGTATGTCTTGCGGTAAATCGGCTTGCCGTCAACCCATGTGCCTACTGTCTGCTCTGCGGTACTGTAAACATCCGCCGTTTTGTCAAGCACCTCGTTTATCGCACCTGCTATTGTTTTATCGGTCGTGTCAAGGCTTGCCTCGGTAAAATCCGTCACAAATGCGTTAAACACGTTACCGAGCGAATCCTTGCCCGATATGTAACCGCTTGCCGACCCGACATCGGGTGTGGCGACTTCCATTAAATCGTTAACCGTGATATCGGGTGCGGTCGGTAACAGCGAAATACTCTTATTAGCCATATCAGTTCTCCTCTTCTGTCGTTCTTATGTCTACTTCTGCGTTCGGGTCCTCAATCTCAAGACACCTTACGTCTCCGTCTTCCGTACAACGTATGTATGCGTCCTGATAGATTACGTTTCTCATGCGATCATTTGCATTTGCAACCGTAATCGGCGTCACGGAAATATCGGTTACATTGTCGGATTTCGATATTGAAACGACGTTCGGGAACGAAACTACGACGCTTTCGGTAATTTCATCTTCAAATTCGATATCCCGAAGCCCGATAGGTGTCGAATCGTCGAATAATTCAAACTCGCCATCCCACTTGCCATCGCCGACAATCCCCAGACCGCTTGCATAGAACCATATGCCCTTCGCAGGGATAATGATGTTGCCCGATTTAGCGGTCATGTATAATCTGAAATACGCTATTTCGTATTCCGAAAGTGCCAGGATATACATCAAATGCAGTACGTGTTTGCCGTCTATGTATGTCTCGGTTGGATATATGGCGGTTATCTCGTCTGCGTTAACGAAATACGTGCAGATAGCCTTCGTAATGTCGTTACTGTCGGTGTCCACCGTCTCAAGATTGATATTGATATCTATCTGAATACGGGTTGTATTGGTTGACGCCATCTTCATGTAAACTATCTGTTTTCGGCTGCCATTAAGGATTGTTATCTCCGATGGATTTCGGCTCTCGTAAAAGCCCATCTCATCCTTATCCGTGTCGGCTAACTGCTGAATAAGACTTACTTCGGATTTTGTGTACGAATAATCACGACCATATCCCATCTGTTCGGCAGTCTTACCACGTCCTTTGAGTGCCGTGTTGCCGTTTAATTTGAACGTCCAATCGGTAATGATTGTCGGTACGTTGTTCCCGTCCTTGTCAACAAACGTAATCATGTCCAACGGGTAAACGTGGGGCATGGGATAAACGTTTGCAGAAAACGGTGTATATGTAAATCCGATAATCTGTTCCCCGAGTGAATCCGCTAACGCCTGGTGGTCGTGTTGGATAAGGGTGTTGTCCGAAACGGTCATTATGTAACCAATTTCGCCGGATATATAGATTTCCTCGCCGTCAAGTATCTGTAAACCCGTGTATTCCACGGCGTCTTCGTACAAATCGGATGAGTATCTGTCGGCGGCGGTTATGGTCGTTGCGGTCTCTTCAAACCACTTCAAAATCAACTTGCCCTGCCAATCAATAAACGCACATGCACCGCATATCTCGGCAACTTCCCCAAGCAAATCTCGGTAGGTCTGTACGGTATCGGGTAATTTTGTTATCGAATAGTCGTAATTTGTCAGTTCATCGGGGTCTATTCCGAGTTCAACGCCACAAAGGAAACAAATCTGTGTTAAAAGCTCGGAACAGGTATACGGAAACGTAACGGCGTTTGGGTCTATCTTCTTTTCAAACTTCATCATGCGGTCAAGTGCCGCAACGTTTATCTTTGTCAGCTTGCGTGGTGCGCCGTCTACCGTGAAATACCCCATAGGAACGTACACAGGCGCGTTATTTACGATTACACCGACTTCGACATATATTTCCTTGCCTGCAAGCGCAAGGTCGTTTAAATCGCCGTTTATGTTGTTTAAGATAAGGTTCAGTTCGGCAGATACCGTAGAACCCATTTCAAGCATATCTGTTGACGAACAGTATCTGTTGATACTCATACCGCCCTGCGTGATGTTCTCTTCGGTTATCACCTGCTCGCCAATAGTAAGACGTGCCAACTGCGGTGTATCTGCTTTGAATTGTGCTAAAACGTCATTACTTATCGGGTACATAACTTCTCCTACTGTTCGATTATGTTGAAACTTACGTTACTCCAAGTGTTTAGAATGCTGGAATACATCGGCGCACTTCTGTCACCTACGTAAAAGGTTTTGGTCTCATAAGAACCGCTCATTGCGTCAAGGTAGCAAACATCTATGTATTCGGGGTTGAATGCCTGTAAAATCGCACTTACGTCAGCGGTCGGTATATTCTGCCATGCCAACTGCAACTTTACCTTTTGGGCTATTCTCTTCTTGTGCATTAAGGCGTCTTCGGTTCGTCCTGCGTCTGACGCCGATACGTCCTGTAGGCTGTATACATACGTAGAGGGGCATTTGATGTACTGCCCCCCTATCGTTCTAATGGGGTTAAATTCGTCATATGAATACGCCATAATTAACCTCCTATCGGTACTACTGCACGTCCGTCACGGCGGTTCTTACGGTCAAGACCGCTTATAAGACTATCGGTTGATACAAACGTGTTAACCTCTATATCTTTGGCAAGTAGTTTTCTCAACAATTCGTTCTGCTCCATTAAGAGCTGATTCTGTTGCATGTTCGCCACTTCAACACCCGCCGAAATTGACTGCATAATCTGGTCGTTGTTCGCAACTTGTGTCTTGCGTCCGATGTTGGCAACAAGTTCGGGACCGTTCTCATTTGCAAGGAAGAGTGAACCTGTTTCGGGTGTACCGCCGGAAGCGTAACCACGAATAAGTCTCTGACGGTTCTGCTCGTATATTCTTTCTTGCTGTGACATATTACGGAAGTCGGAATTAATCGTACCGCTATGCGTATTTTGAGGTGCCGAATACTCTTGATGAGAGAAGATTGTTTCCCAATCCGCACCGTTTGCCGCCTGAATAAGTACATAAGTAAGTCCGGCTGCAAGCGCAATGGTAAGTGCCGCAAGAAGCGCCGTACAAAAAGCACCGGCAAGAGCCGATATGGCTACTCCAAGTCCACCCGCTCCAGCCGCAGTCGCTGCCGCCGCTGCTGTTGCTCCCGCCGCAAGGCAAGACTTTAATCCATTAGCCACGAGACCTATTACGGTAGTTCCCGCAAATGCCGCCGCAAGTTTGGCGGCTATTGCCATAACGACAATCGTTCCGAACTCGGGATCCGCCGCAATAAGACCTTTAAGTGTAACGAGTGCCGCTTTTATAGCCTTAAGCATTACATCCGCAAGGCTCTTTAAAATTCCGACCCAATCAACCGCTCTGAACATTTCGCCTATCTTACGACCGACCTCATCAAAATCGGTCTGGTCAAGCAGTTCCTTAACCATATTTATGGCACCCGTTATGCCGTTGGTTACCAATTCACCCATTTCGCGGGTATTTATTTCATCGAAAAATGAATTAATACCATCGGATATAAACTGACCGATTGCATTCCAATCAACCTTTTTGAAGAAGGTGTTTATCATGGTTACGGCAGAATTTATAACCGATGCAATCGCTTTGCCTAACTGCTTGACATCAAACTTCTTTACAAAGCCGTTGATTCCATCTGCAATAAATGAACCAATGCTATCCCAATGCACGGTATCAAAGAACGTGTATATATTTCCGATAGAGAAGTTCAACGCTTCTGCTATTGTCGAGCCAATGGAAGTGCCAAGGTCTTCGACTTCTACGAATCCGTTTATCAGGGTTGCAAGTGATTTCGCTACCTGTCTGCCCTTTGCCTTGATAGTCTCCCACGGTATGGAATCCAGTCCGTCCTTTAACTTCTGACCGATAGAAGCACCGATGTCGGTGAAATCAGCGTTGTTCCATGCGTCCTTGACTTTTTGAGCCCAATTCGAGACGTTGGTCGATGTCTCCATTTCCTCGAACATCTTCGAGTAATCCATGCCTGCCGCACCGCTACCGCCCGAACCGCTTGAGTTATCGTCAAGACGGTTGATTTCGTCAAATCCGAGCAGGGTTGCTTTAAGTGCCTTCGCCGATTTTGTGGCACTATCTGTCGCCTCTGCATATTCAACGGGGTATTTAATCGCCCTTGTCCATGTAGCCGCACCTGTAAGGCTTGCTATAGTCTCATTTATCTTGTTAAGCAGCTCGACAAAGCGGTCGGTCAAATAATCTACCGCCGGTGCAAGGACATTTATTATCGGTGCCGCCATCGCGCCAAGCGAATTTTTGGCGTAAAGCGCCGATGTGGCAAGCATGTCCATTGACTTCGCAAACTGCCCGTCAATCGCTTTGGAATACTGATATAGATTGCCCATGCCTTCCTTTAAGCCCTGGACAATCTCTTTAAGTGCGGTACGGATTGTACGGTAAACCGCTATACGCTTGATCGCGGCAAAGAACTGCGTGAACTTCGTTACAACACCGCCGATGGCACTTGCCATTTTTTTAAACGGCATAAGACCGATGTTAAGCGCAAGCTTGCCAAGGGGTGCAAGTACCTTGCCGACTGCCGAAGCCATGTCTTTAAACGCCGAACCGACTGCTTTAATACCCTTAACGGCGGCATTTGCAATCGCTGAAAGTTTCGCAAGAACTTCGTTGTAATCGGCTGTCGATTTCGTAGCAGTTCTTGTGGCTTCGCCTGTTTCCTGCGGTACTTCTTTCCATTCGGCGTCTATAACATCACTTCTGCCCGAGGGTTTGCTTGCCGGACCCACCGCACCGCCACTATACGGCACAAGGGCGTTCTTACTTGAAGAACCGCCGGATGTCTTACTCTGTTTTGCGTATGACTTCCAAGCGGCATTGCCAAGGTCACCCATGGCTTTTGCCGCTGCCTGTGCCGCACGCTGAATGGATTTTAATTTACTTATAAGGGAGTCTATAGAGGCTTCTGCGCCTTTTGTATTAGCCGTAAAATCCAACTGAATTGAAGTTACTTTGGCTTCGCTCATTTTGTCTCTCCCTTCTTTTGATTTATTTTCTGAACCCAAGCCTTGACAAATGCCTGGTTCTTTTTATCTCGCTCAATTTCCTCTTGCTCTTTCGTACGCTTCTTATCTTCGGGGTATAGGTCGTACGGTTGCTTCGGATATGGTTGTACTCTCGGATTCTTCGCAAAGGGTATCAAGATAGGTGCTATGTCTATGATTGCTTCGTAGATATACATGCCCTGAAGCCACAGTAAGAAGTTATCGTTCTTCGTCTTTATCTTGTACGCTTTGCGGTAATCACGCATGGCCATTGGGTCTCCGTTCCAGTATTCGTCATACGTCATGCCCATAGCCATATATTCGGGACACAGCCTGTCCAACAACTCGTGAACAGGCTCTTCCTTCGTTTCGGATTCGGGGAAGTGGTCTATCCGATCACTTCCCACATTACCTTTTTTGATTCGTCCTCGGGTTCATCCGTGAGTGCCTTGATAGGCTCTGCGTACATCTCGCCAAGGTTGGCAAGAAGTGCTTCCTTGTCCGTCATGTTAGTGTAGATTTCATCAATCAACTCACGCTTGACGTATCTGTGGTGCGCAAGAAACGCACCTGCAAACAAGTCGGGGAGCGCAACAATCGGGTTGTCCTCAAGGTCGCCAACTCTGAAACCGTTTAAAGACATCTGTTTTACCGTTTTATTGGTAAACTCGAGTAAGTAATCCTTCTCTTTGTAAGTAAAGCTAATCGTTTTCGCCATTTTCTTTCATCCTTTCACTTCGTAACATTTGTTACTATTCTGCCGCCTTTACGTTTACGATACATGTATCGATTGCGTATACGCCGTCGCTTACTACGGTTGCGGTAATAACTGCAACACCTGCGCCTTCAGCCGTAACAACACCGCTTGCAACGGTTGCAACGGATGTATTGGAACTCTCCCAAGTGAGGGTAGCGTCAGCAGGTGTCTTTGTTGCGGTAAGTGTTACTTCGTCACCAACTGTCAGAGACAGACGGTGCTTGTTAAGTGTTACACCTACGCCTGCGTCAACGTCGATATCGGTTGTGGGGGCAATGGTGATTGTCATGTCCTGAACCTCGTTTACGCCGCCGCCTGTTTTGGTCGCGGTAATGAGACCCTTGAATATGAACTTGCCGTCAGAACCTGTGGGTGTAACGGTTCCGTCTGCTGCAACTGTGCCGCCAAGCCATACTGCGAAATCCTGCTCGGTCTCTTCAAGAGCCTTGATAGCTGTGAAATCGGTAAGGGTATAGTTTGCGGTAAATGTCATAGCCTCGGTTTCCTGAATACCAAGGATATAAGTTCTTGACTTATTCGACATGGTGGTGGTATCAAGCATTTCAGGAACTCCGCCAAGGTCGGGGAAGTCCTTGATGTCAATAAGCTTTTCCCATGAAGTTCCACCATTTCTGGAAATCATCAAAAAGGTTTTAAATGTGCTGATTGCCATTTTGTATTTACCTCCTGTAAATAGTGTCTGTTGTGGATATGGTGGCTGTATACCGTGTTACAATGCGGTATTTCGTGCCATCTGATAACGATATCGGCTCTTTGTGGGTTCTTACGAATCCAAGAACCCCGAGACGGTCGTCAATCAGATTGATAATGTCTTTTGCTAACTGCTTCTTGTTCGTGACTTCTGCGGTAAATACGTTTATCTCATAGGTCACGTTCGCATATTTTTCGTTACTGCCGGAATCAATGGATTGCGTATGCACGGTGTTTGTTATTTCTTCCACGCACACGCAGGGAAATACTGACGGGTCAAGATTCAGAACGCTTTTAACCTCTGCGCCGGGGTAGTTCGTTGTAACTAAATTGTAAATCTCGGTAAATACCATGTTTTCAACGTCTATCATCCGAATACCTCTTTCACAATGGCTTCTATCTGCTCTTCCGCCTTTAAGCCTGCGTCATACAACGCCCTCGCAGGCGGGTTACCGTGTGTCAATACTTCACCTTTATGCTTGCCTTCCTGTATGATTTCACCTTCGTTACCGGGATTGCCCTTGTATCGCCAAGTATCGAACTTACCAAGGGTATGTCCGAACCTGCCACGACCGACCAGACCTTCGCCTGTGTATTCAATCGGGTATTGCTCGGCATAGTGGACGCCCGTTCCAAACTCGATAAATGCAACCGCCTGTCCCATCGCCTCGATTACAAGGTGCTCGGCGTCTATCCATCGGGGTGCTACAACGAATACGTCATTGTCTCCGGCATATACCGCCGTGGCGAATTTCGCCTGCGCAACGGGGAAGCCAGCCTCGGCAATACGTTCAACGACCCTTTTTGCCTTCGCCGTAAGGTCTTTCTTGTATTGCTGTATTTCTTTGATGGCTTCGTCTATGCCGGATACTTTGATGCTAATTAGATCCATTGCTTTCCTCGGTGGGTTTCGGTGCCGGTTCCCCGGTTACCTTGACCTTGCTTATCGCATATGAAATGGAATTAAGCGATTTTGCCACCTTCTTTACAACGTAGTCGTAAATCGGTGAATTGTTCTTATCTCGTGTCGGAGTGATATCAACGGCTAAAACCGTGTACTCATCAATCGGGCAAGCCATATCATCCGTAACAATAACTTTGTCGTATTCTTCGGAAGCACCGAAGAGTTCCGCAACACTTTCGCCTTTGGCAGCGGATATGTTCGCTTTAAACGTCACCCAATCGCCGTATGTAATCGTTGTTTCGCCCGTGTAATAGCCGTAATCGTCTGTTGCAGGGGCTTTCGATACATACAGCGCATAGGCCATCGTCTGTTTATTACGTTCCAGAGTTCTCATCCTGCACCTCCTCGCCGGGTACTTTACCCAAAGGAATTATGCGTTTAAGCATGGAACTCGGAACGCTTGCACTTTCATATCCACGGTTGATTCCGTTCTCGTTATGGCTTGTCTGTCCTTCCGCACCGCGCTTGTTGTAGAGGTAGCACGCAATTTCGATTGTTACTAACTCATACTTTGCGGGTACGGTGACGATTACGCCTGCGTCAAACGGATAGGCTTTCTGTATTACGATACTTTTTGCTAAATCAAGATAGACAGACAACACTTCCGTATCGGTTGTGCCCGTCATAATCTTCAATTTCGCAAGCATTTCCTCGTTGGTCATGTTGTCTGTCTCCCATCATTTCTTTTTGGTTGTCTTTGCTTCTTCCTTCTTCTCGGATTCGGCTTTAACGGGCTTATTCGGCTTCTTTACGGAACCGTTATTCGTTACGATAATCGACATATTATGCCTCCGTTTCTAAAGTAAGTCCTGTCAGGTCGAAGAACTGAACTCTCTGTCCGTCTGCACCCTTCTGAACCACTTTAAGCTTCTGATTCTTATCAGTTATCTTGAATACGCCGTCACAGTCGGAATCAAGTGTCTGCATACCTGCGCCCATGGTCGGTACAAGTCCTACCTGAACATCGTCGTATGTCAAACCGCTTGAGAAGTTGGAGAATGCAAGTGCTATAAAGTTGCCTGCGCCCCAAACGTCAACAAGTGAACCGCTTGTGAGGTACTTAAGAGTACCTGTGATAGCACCATCGGCAACGGCTACCGAACTCTGCATATCGCTTGTGTTCGTGCCCCAATAGCTGACCTTACTGCTGCCTGCTACAGTAAGGTCTGTCATTCCCCCGAGTTCACAGAAACAACTGCGATTCCATCGATGTATTCAGCCCACAGTACCATACCGCAGATAGCGTATACATCGCCTACGGCTGTTCTGTAAGAACCTTCTGCATGAACACCAACGAGGTTTGTGTCACCTGCAACGGTGTAGTTAAGTCCAAGCTGACCGATTTCGCCGTCTGCGGGGTCTACATAGTAAAGAACCATGTTCTCTGCAGGAAGGGAAATAACAGTACCGCTTTCAATCTTGTCGGAAAGGATTACGGTTGCGCCCATGAAGGATTCAATGTAATCAACACCGAAAGAACTCTGAACGGTAAGGTTTGCGGCACCAAGGTACTCGTAAGCGTCAAGTGTGTTAACGAATGTAACAACCTTGCCTACTGCCTTGTTCATGCTCTGGAACTTGTTCTTTACAAGACCGATAGACTTTGCGATTGCCATCTGGAAAGATGTAGCGGTATCGGTAAGTTGTCCTGTTGCAAGGAATGTATAGAACGCACTCAGGATGTCGTTCTGGATTGCGTTAAGAAGTGCCTCATCGGTCTTCTGAACTGCTACTGCTGCGCCGTACTTGTTAACTGCCTCAAGTGTTACACCCTTAAGGTACTTCTGGATTGTGATGTCTGCCTTTGCAGCCTCAACAACGGAAGCAGTAGAATAGGGGATGGTCTGACCTTCACCTACGGAATCTTCGAGTGTAATGCTTGCGCTGTAAGATACGAGCTGTGTTCCGAGCTGTTTCTTGATGGGTCTGGAAATACCCAATACTGCACGGAGTGTTTCCCAGTTTGCGCCAAAACGTGATACGAAATCGATTTCACGTACGTTAGCGTCAATGTTTGCGATTTTAGTTACGCCTGCCATAGTGTTTTGTCTCCTTTTTGGTTTTTATTTAACGAAAGAGACCTATGTTTTCTCTGATTAAACGCTGTCTCTCTTCGTCATCTTTGATTTTCATAATGTCCGCTTTTGAAAGCGTGTTACCACTTCCGGCCGGGGGTGTCTTTGTGCCACCGAGCATACTTGCCTTAATCTGCTTGTCGTGGGCTTCGATAAACTTTGCGTCAAGCTCGAACACCTTGTTCATGTCGCCGTCTGCAAGTGCTTTTGCCGCTTCATTTGCGAGTGCCTCGTCATACCCTTTAGCCAGGTATTTTGACCGATACTCCGATATGAGTACGTTCTTTTCCAACTCGGCGTTTCTTTCTTTAAGTTCGGCAAGTTCCTGTTCTGCGATCGCTTTGTTCCTTGCGTCCTCGTCCATGCGGTCAAGTGCTTCTTTTTTCAGCTTTGCAAGTTCCGAAGCGGTCTTGTCGAAGGTTTCCTTCTTGATGTAGCCCGTGTAATCGGGTTCGGGTGCGGTAAAGTCGTACGCTTCAAGTGCAGATACCTTCTGCTCGGGGGTCATTTCCGAATAACCCTCAATGGTGGTGGTGTCCAATGTCATAAATTTTCTCCTTTGCGTTTTACTGACTTCTCTGTCTTCTTTTGTGTTTGGTAACTTCTCTGTTCTTTGCGTTTTAACGACTTCTCTGTCGAAAGACAGAGCACGGAATCGAACCGTGCATTACTTGACCACAACCGCCTGTTTCTCAAGGAGTGTCAAATATGATGAGTTTGCTTTTATGGGCATTAAAAATGGCTATGTGTATTATATTTTCTCCAACCAGCAACGGCAGTTTATGTGCGGTTTGGGTGGTACACTCTTTATGGGATATATTCTGTTATTCCGTGAATAGCATATCGAACATACCCTTGAATCCGTTTCGGATTTCCACCGCACCTGTTCGACCGCCTCGTCTTTAAAGGCTTCAAGCCTTGCCTCGTCCGTTATCTCATCCGCCCATTGTTTGGTCTGGCGGTAAAGAATACGGATTATGCGGTCTACTTCCTTGTTGGAAGGTGTCGCTACAAGTGCCTCGAATGCTCGGGAACGCTTGCGGTCGTATTCGCTTACGAACATATACTGTGTTATCGGGTCAAACCGCTTTAGAAACTTATCAACCCACAGATAATTGATATAATCGTCTTCTCCGCCTTCCTCTTCGTAGTAGTGACGGGCTATATCCCGATAGCACTTGCGTGTCTCTTTGTAGCATTTCTCGAAGGTATCGTTAACGGATTTCTGCAAGCGGTTGATTTCATCAAACTGCAATACCGTTTTTAACTTCCCAAACTGCCGTATATAGAACTTTTGCAAGTGCTTAAGGGTTTTATCGGTGTACTCATACATCGGTTAAAATCACCTCTTCTGTGGCGTCAGGTGCTTCCGTTTCGTTGTCGGCATCGAGTGTGTCCATCATTTTTGCTTCCTGTTCTTCGTGGAAGCTCTTTCCGGCTGCGTATGCCGCCTCGGGATCGGATGTGATGTTACTAAACTCGTAAGCCTGTCTCGGATGTACCCAATCATTTGAAAGAAGCATTGTAAGAACCTGCGCCTTTTCAAGCGTGTTCTCGTATTCTCCCTCGTCAAAGTGAATGTCAAGGTCAGCCGTTGTCAAAGGCTCTCTTGCGCCGATAACGGCGTCCTGATATATGTTAAAGGCCTTAAGCGCCATATTAAGCATTCGGCGTTCCGAAGCCTCGAAATACTGTTTTGTTTCCTTAACCGCTGTTGCCGCCGCACTCCATCCGTCACGCAGTACAACCGCACCTTTGTTGTCCGATGTGGAAGAACCGCCGTTTCTGTTCGGCATTCCACAGATGGTAAGCACCGCCTGATACATGTCGTCAACAAGTGTCTGCGTCTGCGATTGGTTAAGTTCCTGCGAAAGATACTCGATGTCGCTCTCCGAAGGAATACAGATAGCGCCGACATCCTGAAGTTTCTTTATCTGGTCTTCGGGTACGTCAAGGTTTTTGAATACCATGAGTGCCTGAATGAACTGTTCCACACCGTCAAGGCGGTTGCTCTGTGCCGTGTTGATGGCGTCAAGCAGTTCCATAACCACTTCAAAGCACCCTAAACGTGCGTAATTTGCGGGATATTCAACGATTGGTATGTCACCTAACATATGTACCGATTCGTCCACAATAACGCTGTTTATGACCGTATAAACACGGTCTTTGGTGTATAGTGTCCAGACAGTTTCGTTATCTGCGTTTTTCGTACAATATCCGGCAAGTAAAGGCTCTTTTTCGACCGTATCGGAGTACGCAACAAAGGTTCTTCTCGGGTCAAGCGAATATACGTGAAACGGTATGCCTTCTTCGACGGGTGCGTCCTTAACCATTCGGTACGATGTGCCCGTAATGTGCATCCAGTCCACCAGTTCACGGTCTTTGCCACCCTTGTTATCAACGTGCATGAAGGTGTTTAAGGCGTTTACTTCGTCCATCTTGTCTTCGCCACGGTTGGTATACAGTATGTCCTTATACAGAAACCGCCCTGTTTTGAAGGTCACAATCTCATATGCACGGTTTACAACGATTGTATTCATTATTTCAGGGCGCACTTCCTTTGTACGGTACAAAATCGGCTGGTCGCCCTTGTAGTAATTATATAAATACTCGCTCTGGGTCTGGTTGGTCTGAAAGATTCCGTTTGCCTTGTTAAGGATTTCAATCAGATTATCCCGTGTAACATCGCTATACGGTAAAAGTATAGGGGTGCGACCGAAGCTGTACTGTGGATTTACGTTTGCCATGATGATTCCTTTGTCTTTGAGAGGAGGAGGGCGGCAACGGTGTGTCACCGCCCTTAACCCAGGAGTTATGCTTTTATGAAATGATTGCGCGTATCTATAGTATAGCATGGCTATACTTGATACAACATATAGCACAAAATGACGATTTTTTCAAGACTTTTCGTAACATTTGTTACACTTAAAGCGAAAATTGTTTTTATTTTGTGGATATTTGCTAAAACGGACGGTTGAAAATTGTGAATTTTACACTGCGTGACAGCAACATGTCTACTGCCTGTGCTAAAGAGTCGGGTGCGTCATCGTGCTGTTTCTTTCTCTGCGAATCCGAAAGGTTGATTTTATAAGAAAATACGTTCTCCATGAACTTGACATACTCTTTCGGGCGCTTTCCGATGTCCAAAAAGATAAAACGTTCACGGATTTCGGGTGCTTTCTCGAAAATTCGGGTCTGTTTGGTCGTCTGCGCCGATGAGTTTTTGGAAAATACAGTCGATTTATGCCCGATTTTCGACAATTCGTCATTGATTCCCGTCTTATAACTCTCCGTGGCACGGTTTACCTCGACCTGTATGGACCCGACATTCCATTTTTGGGCGGTTTTTGCAATCAACGGTTGCGTGATTCGCTTATCGCCGTCATCATACACCACCGCAGGTACGTATACATCGTCTCCGTACTGAACACAGACAGGTGCCGCAACGAAGTCTCCGCCGCCATACGCAGGGTCAACCGCCATAAATACACGGTCGGGTGTTCCGTCAGGTAGCACGCCGTTGTAATAACGGAAATCGGCAGGGGTAAACAGCGTTCCTTCACGTTCTATCGGCTGACCCATGTACTGCGCCTGCCATGAAGCAAGGTCGTTGTTTCGCTCAAAATTCTCCCGAAGCTGGCGGTATGCCGCCGTTGTAAAGCCTTTTTTGTACGGATAATCGAAATTGCTTATGTCGTACTCATTAAGAGCGGGCACGTTAACCACTCTGTACCGCCTTTTGGCATTTTCCGTACCGTTTTCCAAAAGGTCAAGGCGCATTCCCTCGGGGTCTATTATCGACCATCGTGTTCCGATCCAGATAAACTTCGTTGTCGCCTTGCCACGGGATATGTAATCGTTTGATACCTTGCCCCATAGCTTTATCATGCGGTCTTTTGACAGCGCTTCTTCGTAGCCGGAAACAAAGTCGTCACCGATAGCAAAACCGCCGTCAACATCCACCGCACCGTTTAACGTTCCGTTTATCGCACGGCATGATAAAGTCGGGTAATGCCGTTTTTTGCCCAGATCTATCGTCTCATCCGCCGCATTAGTACGGATTTTTATTCTCTGTGGGAACACGTCTTTAAACAGATATGTCTCCTCATCCGTCAGAATTTCGCAAACGGCATTGTAAAATGACCTCGTGATAGTGTCGGAGTATGACGAATACAGATTCGGTGTCTGCGGGTTTCTGCCCATAAGCCACGTCATGGTAAAGGCAACAAGTGAGGTCTTGCCCGTTCTCGGCGGCTGTGCAATGAATAATTCGTCCAGTCTGTCATCCGCAAGGTCTTGCAGGGCGTCAACAATCGGCTTTAAGGTCTTTCGCCGTGTCTGATAGAATCGTTCTTCAAGCGGTCTGTCTATTTCGATGTACAGAAGGTATGCGTCAAGGAAGTTCGGTGCGTCAAAAAGAAGCGACTTGCGGTACAAATCGTAGAATTTGCCTGCCTCAAATGTTGCCGTACGCATGGCAAGCCCGACTTCTTTACGCAGTTCCACATTAAGTTCGTGCGCCAGGTCGAAATCTTCGTTCATACAGTTTAGTACGAGCTGAAACAGGTCGTTGTATGTCTGAAAATCCGGCGATTCACGGTTATAACGGATTATATTCAGTATTTTAGTTCCTGTCGTCTTGTAATCCATCGATTACCTCTCCTTCCGGCGATACAAGTACGCCCTTTTTCTTCGGGTCACGCACTCCCGGCGGCAAAGCGGCCATGTCGGGTATCGCATTCTCGTCAATTTCCTTAAGTTCGCTTTCGTCAACATCGATAACAACCGATTCGGCATAACGTGCGGCAATCGCTTCGGGGTCCTTGCGGTCGCCAAGCAATTTGTTGTAATTGTGAGTGATAATGACCTCTTTCGGCTGTTCCTGGTAGCCGTAGATGGATTTCATCAGGAATATAGTCGAAATGTAGTTTGCGGACCCGTCAAGGGATGCCTGAATGGTTACGTTTTCACATAACTTGAAGTATTCCTTAAGCATGTAGACTACTTCGGGGTGCGCAGGCACACGTTCAAGGCGTACTTCGGCTTCCTTGTCACGGTGTTCTCCAAGAGCCGATGCCATAAGGTTCTGTGTCGGTATAATTCCGTTTTCTTCGCACAGATTAAGCAGCTTTTCAATTAAATTCCGTATGTAATCCGGGTCAAACCGCCAGTTCTCGTTCTTCGGCAGGTCGCTAACAGCTTTCGCAAAGCGTACCGACTGCCCGATTACGCCCTTTTTTGCCGACATTTCTTCTTTTATTCTGTTTTGTGCCATTTTCCGTCCTCCTTTAGGTCTTCATAATATACGCACATCTTGTTTTCGTCTTCGCACTCATTGCCATAATCGCAGGTGGTAAGGTGTTTGCAGTTTAAGCATTGCGTAAGACGCAGCATGTCAAGTAAGGTGTATTCTCTGTTCATATTCTCTCCAAGCAAATAAAAAAAGGGCAGAATCAGTCTCTTTTCAGACTGATTCAAACCCCCTTCCGCCGATATCCGGCATTTATTATTTGATTTTATACGTCAACAACTCCCAGTTCTTCAAGCGTCTGGCGTGAAACAAGCCGTTTTTTCCACTTTGTGGGGATATCGTCAAGCGTTAAGATGGGCGGCACCTTGATTATTCCGCCGTTAAAGTGCCATTCGCCCAGATATAACTCCGTGTTGTACTTGATGTCGTCCACTTGATAGTTATTAAACAACTTTCCGTCTCGTCGTCTGAAGCCGTTGTCGTTTAGTTCCTCGACAATCTGGTTCGTGGTCATTCCGTCTCGCTTGCACTTAAAGATTATCCGCACAACCGTCGCTTCTTCAGGTATCGTATACAATACGCCCTTTTCGGTGCGGTAGCCGTACGGTACGGTGCACCCCGTGAATAATCCCTGGTCAAGCTTCGCCTTCTTGCCCATCTTCATTCTCTGGCTTATCGTCTCACGGTCTAACTGGTTAAAAGCGGCAAGTATGCCAATCATAGCCCTTCCCCACGGTGTCGTGGTATCAAGCGTCTCTTTTAAGGACACTAAACCGATGTCATTCGGTTCGATGTACTTCTCAATTATCTCCATTGTACCGCCCTGTGACCTCGAAAGTCGGTCAAGCTTGTAAACGACGATGATATCAAACGCCCTTTCCTTCAGGTCGGCAAGCATTTCTTTTAGTCCCGGTCTGTCAAGTGTCTTCCCCGTGAAGGTGTCCGTATACGTTTTCGTATACTCCCATTCCTTCATGGATATCATGTCCTTACACAGCCGTTCCTGCTCTCCTAGTGAGTACCCTTCTTTCTCCTGTTTGTCCGTAGATACTCTGGTATAGATACAAGCCTTCATTCAATCACCCCTTTAAAATCTTGTTATACGCTTCACTTCTTGTTTTTCGGGCTTTTTAAGGTATGCCCGAAGTGCTTCTTTGATTAGTGCCTGGCGATTCTGCGTTTTCTCCATGATTTCAACCAGATCGGCGTCATTCTCACGGCTTAAGTTCACGGATATCACCATGCGGGCATTTTTCATATACTTCGCACTTGCTTTCTTCTGGGCATCTGTTGACATATACATCACCTCCTACGGCTTTATATTACTATATTTTGGCTATAATGTCAATATATCTATATAACTTTTTATTTTCGCTAAAGTTTAGCCTTGTTTTATGCCGTTTTCGATGGTACAATAGGACTGTAGATACAAGGTTTTATATTACTTTATTCCCCTGCATACCCCGAGTATTACCCCCACTCGGGGTTTTGCTTGACTTAATACTTTAGCAATGCTATACTTGTTTCAGGAATCATTATAGTATTCATAAAAACATACCCCTTGTAAAACGCCTCGCCTTCGGACGGGGTGTTTTATTTATGCCCGGATATAATCCCCTTATTATATTATATAATATATATAATAGACTTTTATATATTTAAGTCTATAATCTTTATATACTCCAAATTCTATATTTACGTTCTATCTTATAGAACCTGATTCTATATTTAAGTCTTATATCTAAAAATATTATCACTCTCCAAATTTCTCGGTATTATCCCGAGATTAAAGTCTATTAGTAAAATTATACTATTTCTTTAATCTTTTCTTTTGCTTACTTTTCTTTTCTTTTTCTTTGCTCTCGGAGGCAAAATCCCTTTTTGCAAAAAGTCGGTGGCGGGGTGGAGAGAAAAGGCTTTTTCGAAAAAATGTGGGTGTGGGGTCAGATTAAAGCGCTTTTTGGAAAAAATGTAGTTATGGGGGTTACCCAGCCCGCTGTCGAACCTGGAACACCCCCCCCACCCCGGGAAGGTCTCAAAATCCCTTTTTACCCCAAGATATGGTATATTTTGCAATCCACACACTATATTTTGTGGTTTTAATCTTATTTTTTTAGGCGCTTGTTAAAACAGTTTCCCGAAGTACCAAAAATGGGACTTGAAATTTTGGGCGGTAGGCAATGCCGGACGGGTAACCCCTTTCCCAATCATCCCCAGCATTGACAGTTAATAAACCGTCACCCCTCCGAGCCTGTGCCGGATCTCCCACCGCCGGAGATGCTGCGCCGACGGTGTCACCCGTTGCCCGTGATCATGTCGGGGGGGGCTGTGGTTGTCGCTCGTTTAAACCAGTAAGGCCCAGAGCCTGGGCGCACTCTCAAACTGGAGTATATATACCAATCTATATTTAACCAAGTATACCCCGTTAAACCGTGCGCGGTGTCCGTCTGTTACCGTGTCCGCCGTGGTTGTCTCTCCGCCGCTCTTGGCGTGGCTGTGTGGCTGTGCAGGCTCTCCGCCGTGGGTCCTGGCCTGCGTGGATCCTGGGGCGCTGTGTGCTCTGTGTCAGCGTTTAACCGTGCCGGATCAGGAAACCCCGGAAGCGTGGCAGCGTGCCGGATTAGGACGGCGGGCGGTGTCTTCCTGCTATAGTGTAACCTTGCTAAAATATTTTAAAAAAACTTGAAAAAACTATTGACTTATAGATATATCTATAGTATAATACAATCAAGAGCAAGGGAACAGCCCCGAAGCTCGCACCATATCAATTATATTTTATAGCCCGATCAGGGCGGAAAGGCGGACATTATGACAGCATACAATTACAGAACAAACCTTTACAGCGACATCAAGCAGGCACTTGACGACCGTAACACCTGGGACGACCTGACCCAGTATAACGACTTTGACGACCTCCGCGAGGAGTTATACAACGACCTCTGGACTGATGACAGCGTGACCGGCAACGGCTCCGGCTCTTACACTTTCAACCGTGCGGAAGCACTCGAGAACATCGAAGCCGGTAACTTGGCACTTGCAGTTGAAGCTTGCCGCGAGTTCTGCGCCGACTTCGGAACGTACGCAGAAAACGAAGACTGGGAAGCGCTGGACGTAACAATCAGATGTTACCTTCTCGGCGAAGTGCTTGACGAAGTTCTTGAAGACATGGGCGGCGAAGTGGCATTCATCGAAGCCCAGGAGAAAGCCGAAGACCTCGACCGCGAGGAGATCCGTGAGACCGCAAAAGCGTTAACAGCCGAAGACACCGCACAGGCTTAACAGGCGCCGCCCCTCTTGGAGTTATAGCCCGGTTCGATTCCGGGCGGGGGCTTTCAGCCGGACAAGCTGCCGCTGCCGTTGAAGCAATGAGCACCGACCAGCCACGGCGACTAAAACGGGCTTTACTTTCTGCCCGCAAAAGTTTAAAATCATATCAATTATTTTACAGGCGTTAAACGCCGGAAAGGGGCTATTATGAAATTCTATGAAATCGAAAGAAACGAGCACACAAGGCATTATGCACCCGGCAAGCTGCCAACCTTCATCAACTGGGATCTTGTCAAAGATATAGCGTTTCAGGATTGTTACCAGGAGAGCGAGGGCGTATACACCGACGAAACCGAAGCCCGCGCGGCCTTCTGCACATTCAAGAACAAAATAGACAAGCGCGACGGCTACCCGAACGGCTACGACCTCACCGCGACCGTGTACGTTCTGAATGCATACGAAGTCGAAGACCTGGACGAGTTCAACGACGGCAACGGGGAAAACATCGGCGGCGACTTCTGCACCGAATTTGACAACTTGACCGACATACCCGACATGGTTATATATTACCGCTGGACGAAGGCGGAAGACCTTTCCGCCCCCGACAACGGTTATAATTGTGAAACCGAATCAATCGCGGTGCACCGTGATTACACTTTCAGCGACTGGCTGAACGACCAGGGCGCACAGTTCGAACAGGTGGACAACACATACTACATCACCGAAGACGGCGAGAGAACCGGCGAGGCGTTTCTTATCGTCGAAGAATAACAGCGGTAACGGTTTAGGTGGGTTCGATTCCCGCCGCCGCTTTCGGGGCTTCTGCCCGCAATATCAATTATATTTAAGGGGGTACAAAATGAAATACACCACACCCGGCGGGCGGGTTTTCTGCCTGTATGACCAAATTTTAAATAACAACCATACACTAATTGCGGGGGCTTCCGGCTCGGGCAAGTCGGTTTTTGTTAACGGTCTTATCTGCACCATTTTGCACCGCTTGCCGATTGACCAGCCGAACGGCGCACAGATGATTTTAATTGACCCAAAGCGGGTAGAGCTGTCACAGTATGCACGGTTACCGCATACCATCACACACGCAACCGAACCCGCCGACATGATCGCCGCACTCAATCAGGCGGTAACGATCACCGAAAGCCGCTACAAGGACATGCAGAGGACCGGCGCCAGGCTTTACAACGGCGGTGATATCTACGTTATTATCGAAGAGCTTGCCGACCTTATGACCACGAACCGCAAGCAGGTACAGCCCCTTCTGCAGCGCCTGTGCCAGATTGCAAGAGCCGCAAGGGTTCATGTTATCTGCGTTACACAGTGCCCGCTTGTTAAGGTCATACCGACCGAGATAAAAGTAAACTTCGATTCGATTGTTGCCCTGCGCACACGTTCTGCGCAGGATTCAAGAAACATTATCGGCGCAAAGGGTGCCGAGCTTCTGCCCAAATATGGCGAGTGCCTGTTCTCGTCGCCGGACTTCTGCGGCATCCGTCACCACGTTGTGCCCTACGTTACAGACGCGGAACAGGCTCAAATCTGCGCTCATTGGCTCGGACAGGCAGAAGTACCCAAACCGAAGAAAAAGCGCTTTCTGGGCTTTCTGATTGCTTAAAAAGGGGGTGTAGATATATGAACGTAACGAACAAAGACTTTGAAGCCATTAAAACCGCCTGGGAGCTTCTGTACGAGAACTGGAACTCATTCAACGAAGTCGAGCAGGATATAATTGTTGCCGCAGGGCGTGCGATCGTCGAGAACGAGAAGAAACGCAAAGCGAACAACGCCCGAACCGCTGCCTATATTGCCGAGAAGCGCAAGACAGATAAGACATACGCCCGAGGCTTGACACATCAGCCGCAGAAATGATATACTTTCTGCGTTCCCCTTGGGAATATAATTGATATGGGAAGAACCCCCGAACGGAATCATCCGCCGGGGGTTTCTTCTGTAAATGAGGGGGAGTATATGAAAAACTTACACGTCAACTCGTGAGTTCCATCTGTTCACCGCTTCGCTTTCTGCGTCATTTTTCTACCTCCCACATTCGGTACATCTTGCCGCAGTATACACACCGCATTTCGGTTACTTCCGCATTCGGGTACACCTTCTCGCCTTCTGCGTGTTCGTAACTTTCTGCCGTTCTGAAGCTCTTATCGGTTGCGATCACGACCGCCTTATACTTTCTGACCTCTTCTGCGTACAGATGCGGTGCCCATACTCCGTAGCATATCAGGTCGGCAAATGCTGTTATATAACATTTAATCATTTCTGCACCTGTTCTGAACTTTCTGTAACCATAAAATCATTTAAAAACTCCGCATAACACTCGTCGCAGATATCGTCTTCTATTTGACCATCATACAGATGATTGCAATACGCCACCAAAAATCTTACGCCCTCTTTGGGGTCTTCCATTAACTTTCCGCAACGGTCACACCGTCTTATCTTCATTTCTGCCCTCCTTTATTAACCTAACCGTTATGTTTCCGCCAACCCACTCTTGCCGTTCGCTAAAACCATCCCAGTAAGAGAAGCGGAAACACCCGTCCATTTCTTCAATCTTGAATACGTTGTGCAGGACTTCCGGGGTTTTGTGCGGGCGACTAATTATTACTGTCAACCCCAATCCTCCCTCTCATGTCCGCTTAAATCTTCGCCCCAGAACTCTTCACCGCTATACGCACGGCGTGCCTCGTCCTGCGTTTTGGGTGTCTTGCGCTCTTTCGCCTTCGGCTTTCTGGCTTCTGCCATGACCTGGCGAACAAACTCGGTTATTAGTTCGTCACTTTCTTCCAATGGCTGCCCAAGCTCACTTTCATAGCAGATTGACAATGGGCAATCCTCGCAACCTTTCGGCTCGTTGCATATGTCCCGCCACGCCTTCATAAATTCAATTGCTCCCGTTACTTCTTTTCCTCGCTTTCCTGTGGCTCAAACATCTTTGCTCCACAATTAGGGCAATAACTGTAATATCCAAAATCCTCAACAACTATGGTTGTAAAAGTACATCTATCGCATTGGCACTTGATACCCCATGTCTTAACACCCTCAATATCATAAGCATCTACTTTTGTTTTTCTGCTCCAATGCCCTAACCCTGGAAGCGGTGCGCCGTTTATGATTGCTTCGGCGATTTTCCCGTTTATTTCGTTCGGAATGTAATAACCATTTGTTATCCATTCTCTGTCATAATCTTTTATATCAATTACTATCTGCATTCGATTCCTCACTTTCTGCTCTGTACGGCTCTGTTAGTAAATCCATTGTGTCAAACTTTTTGATTGCATAAATCGTTGTTGGACTTTCGATATAAGGAGAACATATAATATTTGCTCCCTCTGGTAATACTTCCATTAGCCTGTACTTGCACTCTTTTGAACCAACAATAAAATCATATTTAGTAATGATTTCTGCAAGCGTCTGCTCTGTGCGCTCATTCTGCAAACGAATAAACTTATCTATTTCTTCAAGAATATTGTCGGTACTATAACTGAAAGTATGCTTCATTCTTCTTCCTCGCTTTCTGCTTCTATGATTGTATCTGCCAAATCAAGTGCATCATAAAAGTCATAATCTAAATCGTGGTAAGAATCCCACAACTTATCAGCGTCAATCAATCTCCCATGACCTTTTGGAAGTGGTGCGCCGTGTAATATAACGGTTTCAAGTGTTCTCTTATCTGTTTTTCCGTTCTGTATCTTTGTATACATAATATCGGGTATATCAATCACTATCTGCATTCCTTGTCCTCACTTTCTGCTCTTCCCGCTCTTTCTTGCGCTCGGCATATTCCTTCTCACGCCTCTCGGTCTCTTTGAACAACCAGTCTTCCAGATTGTTCAGAAAAACCCAGTCAATATAACCGTAGACATGGATTCTGTCTTCGCCTTTCTTTGTGGTAATGACGATTGCCCTACCCTTGCAATCATATCCACTCGGGATGCCGAAGAAATACTTCTGCTCGGGGTTTTTCTCTTTAAAAACCGCCTTTATCTTCTGTGTTGTCGGATTAAAAAAACGGTTTCTGAACACTCTGTCGGCTTCTTCTCTTGCGTACTGCCCCAAATACTTGAAGTTATAATCGCCTTCAAACTCAAATTTTGTTATATGATTGTCAAGTGCCTCGTTGATGTCTCGGCGAATCATGGCTCGGTAACTTTCACGCTTCTGCTGCAAGGTCTCGGGGATTTCATCAACACTTTTTATTGCCATCTTTTTCCTTCCTTTCTCTTCTTTCGTCCGGCGTTCCATATGGGAACATGCAATATATATGCTCATATCCGCTTGCGTACTTAATCACCTGTATCGGTTCGTCATACTGGCTTCTGCTATGCGAATACTCAATCACTTTATGCTCACCGTCTGCCGGTTCTCCGAAATCTTCATATAACCTCATTATTTCCTTTGCTGTGATTGCGCAAGCTTCATCAGGCGAATGCGCCACGCCGTGAACAAATATGTCCTCGAAATCGTACTTTTCATCAAACATCACTCCGACAATTACCGCCAAATAATCACTCATTTTTAACCTCCCTGTCTCCGCACCATATAATGTCAATCGGCTGTCTTCCAATTCTGCGCCAATGCTCGTTCCCCTTCTCGTCATGCGTCAAGAACATGCCCTTGTAGAACTTGATTGCTTCGTCCTTTTCCTTGTCGGAAAGATAGGTCATGTTGTGCCAGCCGAAACCCTGGTACTCGAACCACGGATAATTGACGGGATCATTTGCACGGCGTTTCTTGTCGGCTTCGTACTCTGCCGCAAACTTGCGGTACTCTTCGCTATTTCTGTCCATCGCCCCTCCTAAAATCCATAACTGTTCATCTTCCCCCAGTCTCCGTCACACGGTCTCCACAGATGGAGTGCTTCAACCATGTTAACGTACTGGCTTTTCTTCGGGTGTATCTGCACCACCTGTTCTTCGTCCTGCCAGAATATGTCTTTAACAACGCACATTTCATTCCATGTCGGAAGTCGCCTTGCCATCAACTGCACGGAAACGTGTTCGAAACCACCTTCGTCCATCCCGCAAACGAAATGCGCCGTTAAGCCAACCCCGAATTTTATAATCCCGGTTATCACGTCAGTCTTAATCAAGGCATTCAGATATGCTGATTTATCCTCAATAATCGTGACCTTCGGGTTATTCGCTATCTCTTCGTATGTTTTCATTTTTCCCCTTTCTTTGTGACTTATATCCGACAATCACTATCGCCGCGAGCATCCCGATCGCGCCGACCAAAAGTCCGATTATCACGCTTAATGTAATTACTAAAACCATCATTTTTCCTCCGCTTTATTTTCATTTCCTGCACAAGCGCATATAATGCCATTAACTGCAAGCAATCCTCGCACGCTTCTTCGCCGCTTCTCCGTCTCATTTGTCCGCATAACGGGCACTTTAACTTTCTAACTCTGTGATTTTTACCCATGCTCTCGGGTTCTCTGAATAGAATTTTGCAGCGGTGACGGCGACAATCTGGCTATCATCGTCATACGCTATGCCGTTTAAGGCGTCAAAGATTGATTTCAGACAGTTATCAACATCAGGTTTCTTCGTGTGATAGACCGTTCCAATTTCCATCGCAAGGCGTTTCTTCTTGCTTACCGACTTCGGTATCGGGAAGAAAAGCTTTACTTCTGCCCCTAAAGCCCCTGTAAGCTTCATATCGGCGTTTTCATTCGCCCACGATACCTTTACAAGGTTCTCGTAATTAACCGTCATTTCGGGCGTGTAGGACGTCACATAAGACCCACGCCTTGAGAATCTCGGTCGCTGTTTTGCCTGGGGTGTACCAGGTATGGTAAATTCTGCTACCATGTTCAAATGTTCCTTTCGCTGTTTATACGCCCGATTTCGGCGTTTTTCGGTTTAGCCATATAAATTATCGTCTAAAGGGTGAAAAATCGAAATTTGGGTTATTTCTGCCGTTTATTCACTTACGTGTGACTACAAGCAGTCCGTTCTCCGTCGCAACTTCCTCGGCTCGGCGCTTTTCACGGAAGGCGTACTTGAAATATGCCTTGCCGTTTTCTATCTCAACCACCCAGTACGGATAAGGATTATAAATGGCGTACTCGGGTGCACCGATTACTTCCAATATCGCTTCGTTCATACCGCCCTCCATACACTTACGCTCTTGCCCGTAAACTGGCACTTCTTCTTCGCTATCGGTTCCACGATACCCTTACGCCCTAACTCCGTCAGCCTCGGAGACACGAAGTTTCTTTCGGCGGTCGGTGTATAATGCTTACGGCACATTTCAACCGCTATCTCCTTTGCTGTCATTTCCCGGTTGCTTAAGATTTCAAGTATCTGCGCATAACGCAAGTTCTTATCAACCGTTTCTTCCGCTTCGGCTCTTGCCGTGTGGGTTATGATCTCCCCAGGGAATCTTTCACGCATCCAAGGTCACCTCCCAATGCTTTATAATGCTTCTCAAGTTCTTTGATGTACCTGAGGTCTTCATTATGCTTTGATTTCAGTTTCTTGTTACTGTCCTGCAACTCCTCGTAGTTCCGAAGGATAACAGTTCTGTGTTTAAGCGCTGCTTCTACGACTTTCTTTGCGTTCGGGTATCTGTAACTACCCCACCAGAAATAATGATCTTCGCCGTCCGTATACGGCTTTACGTCTTCGATAAGCGGTATCAGCTTTTCAAAATCGGTCTTCTTTCTGCCTTCGTAGGTATCATCAAAGCACTCGATGTTTTCCGTGCGTGCATAGGCTCTGTGTACCAGGTCTTCGACTTCACGGACGATTTCAAGTTTCTCCATTTCCTCTTCCTTGTGGTACTTATCGGCTAATTTGAATAACTCATCATAGATGTGTCCTAACATTCTTCCTCTCCTTCCGCCGTTTCTCTGACGTATTCCCCGAACTTCTCAAGAAGCGGAAAGCCTTCCTCGGGTTCTTCGTAAAACGGCAACTGCTCAATTTCAAGATTCTCTTCCGGCGCAAACGGTAAAGCCTCGTGCTTCACGTTCTCAAGCCTTAAGTTCTCCGATAGCTGCATTTCCCTTGCGTGTATCTCCGCACGGTCGGTATAGATGTCTCGGAAGTTCGCACGGTCACTAACAATGTTCTCGCTCAAACACAATCTCCTGTAACCGACATGCCTTACTACTTCCCTTGTAAGTTCGTCAAGGCTTGCCATTGCATGTTCCTCGTTATACATGCCGTACTTTCTTATCGCTTCTCTTACATCGTTCCATGCACTCGCCCAGTCTTTAAGCTGACCGCCTTCGATTTCCACCGACATCTTGCGCAGGTCTGCGATCGTCGGCGACCAGTTATTAAGTGATACCCACCGCTTGACGGCGGTCTGCATGGTGTCGTAGTCGATGTCCTTTAAGTGCTCGTACCAAAGGCCTAACGCTTCTTTGGTCGGCAGTATCTTCTCTTTCGGGTAGTACGTCTTTATGGCGTTGACTATTACCCCGAACTCCTTAAGTGTCATTAGCCACTCCTTTCAGTTCCTCAAGGCTGTCTTCAACCTTCTTTCGGTCTGCCCCGCTTAAGCGATAGCGTTTAAGTTCGATAATGCTTAAGACCTCTTTCAGCTCTTCATAAGCAGCAAAGAAACGTCCGCTTTCAAGCATTACCTTTGCAACCTTAATTCGGGTTTCGATAGCACTTAAGGTGCTTAACTCATCATTCATGGTTTTCCTCTTCTGCCACCCATTCGGCGGTCATGTCGTAAAATTCGTTTAGTTCATCGGCAGGCGTCTTCTTCTTGTTCGGCTTGCCGTTCTTACGTTCAAACTTCTCCCAGGTTCTTACGCAGGCCTTCCAGTCTTTGATAGGCACATTGCCTTTGCGTTTCCATCCACTCGTTTCGTAGTAGTCGATAAACTCCTGTGGGTCTATTCCGTTATTCCGTTCAAGACAATACTCGTCAACTTCGTTTACCGTGGGTGGGATAAAGCGCCCTGCGCTTTTCTTTACCGCTTTAGCGGTTTCTTTTATATCTATCTCTTTACTCTTACTCTTATTCTTACTCTCGTTACATTTTGTAACGGTTGGGATTTCGTTGTTACATTTTGTAACGGTTGACGTTACATTTGCGTTACATTCTGTAACGGTTGCGGTGGTTTTTTGGCGCTTTCTGAACTCCCGTACACGCCTTGCTGCGTCTGTGCTTGAGGCACTTCCGATAAGTCCTTCAACACCGGGGATTTTTATCGTCTTTTCCTCGTCTATCACCACCATTTCAAGACTGGTTAGTGTTAACATTGCACGTTTAACGGTACTGACTTTCGTGTTCAAAACGACCGCTAACATCTCGTCCGTGTACGGTGTGTCACACGAGTACCGTAATGCTCCGTTATGGTCTAAACTTTCGCACATGAGTTTCAGGTAAAAGAGTAAGATTTCCTTACCGCCCGGCATGTTCTCCAGAATGCGTACGTCATGGCGTTTGAAGAAGTCTTTTCTCAACTTCAGCCAATAAAACTTCCCTTCAGGCATTTCTTCTCCTTTCTTGATTTATATAAAGCCCCTCACCAAAAGATGTTTGGGTTGTACGTGATAGACAGAACAAATGATAATTTGTTGATAAGTTACGTGGCGAGGGGCTTTATAATCATGCAAAAGGCAGGTCTTCGGGATTAACGTCCGTGTATTCCTCGTCCTTCGGGGCTTCTGACGTTGCCTTGTTTTCGCAGAACTCGTGCTGAACGGCAACGACTTCTACTGTGGATCGCTTCTGTCCGTCCTTCTCGTATGTGTTCTGACGAAGTTCGCCTTCAATCGCAATCTTGATACCCTTTTTCAGATACTTCTCAACGAACTCGGCGGGTTTTCCGAAAGCCACGCAGTTAAAGAAGTCTGCGTCCGGCTCACCGTCTCTCTTATATGACCTGTTTACAGCCAGCGAATACCTTGCGATACAGGTCTTCTTGTCACCGTTTGAGTATCTGATATCGGGGTCCTTTGTGAGGCGACCGATTAAAACAACCTTATTCATCCTTTTTCTCCTTCTCTTCGAGTTCTTTAGCCTTCGTTTCTGCCAACTTATCGGCAACAACCTGATAACGTTCGGGTTCGATAAACTTTAAAACCGTGATAACCAGTCCCTCGCCCTTTGTTGAAAGCTGCAAGTCGTCGCTGTAAGTCCTGTAATCAAGGGCTTCAAGACATGCCTTCATAAGTATCATGTACTTTGCCCTTGTGCTTAACATCTCTTCAAAATCCTGATTTGAAATTTCAACCATTTTGTAACTCCTTTCATAACCAGCTCTTCCCGAATATGTTTCGGAAATGCTCTCTACTGTGTTCTTCTTCAAACCTTGCCTGCGCCCACTTCTTGATTTCAAGGTCAAGATCGCGGTTGTGGTGGACACCCGTGTTTCCCGTATGGTGTTCCCTGCATAACCACACCTTCATGCCGTACTTCTCCGACTTCCGTCTGTTTGCGGTGCCAAAGAATACATGATGGACTTCAAGACCAATCGTTGTGGCACATACAAGGCAGTGCTCATCGTTTAGACATTTCTGCATACATTCGCTCCAATTCGTCCGGCGGTAATGTTTCAATGCCAAGTTCCTTACACTCGCTGACCAGACCGTCAATAAACGTGCTCATCTGCTTCGTGTCGTATTCGGAAGTTCCCAGAATAACAAGATAGGATTTCCACTTGCCATCCGTACTGCCCTTAAAAAACTTGAAATGACCGTCTATACGCCCCATATCGACTTCGGATTTAACCGTAAGTGTAATTGGCAGCCCTTCATCATCTGTGGCTAATGCGCCGTATCTGTTAAGCATAAGCTCATATACTTCTTCCTTGCTCGTTTCCATACATGAGGCAAGTTTTGTCATTAAAAGCCATGCGTAAGCGTTTGCATCAATGCTTCGCTTGTTTCTGTGTCTGCTTATCTTAACGTCCAGCGCATTATCGTCCAGAATTTGAAGCTCGGCGGCATTCCACGTATCAAGAGCGATTGTCAGAATTAAGCGGTTTGATTTAATGTCCTTCGCTATCTGGGTTATCTTCCCTGTACTTTCCATCGCACCACTCCTTAATAAAATGCAACGTTGCTTCTTCATTTATCGGGATGTTCACAAGTTTTCTTGTGTCTTCCCGTAAATGTATGCCTTTTAGAAACAACCACCATACCCCGTAACATTGACCGTATGCCATGCGGTAAAGGTTCAACTGGTAGGCAAGGTACTCTTTATCAAGAGTGGATGTGCGCTTAATGTCTGCACCACCGACCTGATCGTCAAGCACCATTACCATGTCAAGCCTTCCTGCGGCAATCGGTTCATCATCGTTAAACAGAATCACCGGCACTTCGTTATCAAGGACCCGAAATCCGTATTTCATTTGCAGGAACTTAAAGTTCCGTACTTCCGGCAGGTCACTTTCAACTCCGAACTTGCACCACGCTTCTATTGCGTCATGTACCGCCGTGCCCTTCCTTGCCGCTTCCTGCAAAACGCCCTGGCTAATCCCTGCATACTTCCTCGGGAACTTCGCCTTTAGCATCTGCGTTATCGAAGGAACGATAACTCCGTCAACAAGGTAGATATGTGATTCCTCGATGTATTCCAAAACGTGACCTTTAAGTGAAAGGCAGTAATCCGACATCTTCGGTCTCCTCATTAACCTTCTTCATGGTGGTTTTGATGTAGGCTTTTCTCGGCGACATCCTGACGTACTCATCGTAAAGGTCGGCATGGTCTTTTCTGAATGCCTTTGAATCGAACTTCTCCGTGTCGCTTTCGCCTATGTATGTAATTGTCAGTTTCGGGGTATCAATCTTTAAGATGTTCTTTGCGCCCATCTCTTCAACCAACTGCGCCTTCAAGACTTCCTGACGTGCCTTGCAGGTCGCCATGATGGTTTCAAGATTGGCAATCTCGTCTTCAAGCCTCTGTTCAAGGCTCGGTACACCGTCATTTATTACAATCAATTCTTCGCTCATGCTTTCCCCCTCTTCTTGATTACGTTCTCGATAACGTTTGAAGCCGTCTCCATGCTTAATTCCTGAATTGTTGTTACGTGATGGAACTCCAAGAACTTCGGCAGGTCTTTGCCATACGCCTTCGTGATAATCTCAATCTGCTGTGGCGTTATGGTATGTGGTAAGGCGTCAATCTTCGCACTTGCCTTCTTCGGTTCTTTATCCTCATGCGTGTTCGTTGCGTCAGAATCCTTTTCGTTATCGATACAAAACAGACCTGCAAGGGCGTACTTTCTTGCGTATGACGAACAAGCACCCGTGATCTGGGAGGTATCGCAACCCTTCTTGTTTTCTTCTTCCCTTGCCTGCGCCTTTGATTCCAGAATCTCACCGCTTTCAAGGTCGATAAGCTTTGCGGTGGCTTCGATGTAATTCCAGGAACCGACAACAACCGCTTCATTCGTTATGGTTAAAACAACCTTTTCATCGGAACAAATCGGCTTAACCGCCTTCAGGATGTCCTCACAGGAACGGTAACTGTAATTGCCGAAATTGTTCTTCTGTCCTTTGGGTACGAACAACTTTGCCTGTATTCGTCCCAACTTTTCATAGATACTCATAAGGTTTAATCCTCCTTCCACCTGTCAGCGCCGACCATGTGCATTAAGCACCAATCAAGAAGCATTACCAAAGCCCACACAACAAAGAACTCCAAAACTTCGTCCGTGTACGTGTCCATGAAAGAAGCTGCTATAATTCCGGCCATGATAAGCAGAATCACAACCACCCATGTAAGCGTGCCGATTACGGCACCTCTGCGGTCTTTCTTCTCGTCTTCTTTCCAATGCTCGGCTTTATGCCTCTCCATATAGGTCATTTTTTCTCCCTCGCTTTCAGGTATCGTTCAAATTCTTCGGGCTGGATCCGTACACACCGTCCGATGTGGTACACGCCCGGTACTCCGTTTGTCTGCATTTCCGCACAGATACGGCGAACAGACTTAACTGAAATGTCGTATTGCGCCGCTATAGTGCTCACCTTTACGTACATTTCATTCCTCCTTTACTAAATCCTCGCTACAGTCAATGGGCGTAAAAAAATAAGTAGGAATATCATTGATGTCCAATTCAAGCAGCTCTGTCCACTTGATTATCTCTTCTCGGGATATTCCGACTTTACCTGATAGTTTCTGCCCGATCGCTTGCGAAGAACCGCCCGTTGCTATTGCAAATTCGGTAAGTGAACCGTATTTTTCAACAATGCGTCCACGCAGTTTGGCTGACTTAAACTCCATTTAAAAACCTCCTTTCTCGAACATGGCTTTACTATATCATGGCTACACTTGATTGTCAATATATTTTTTTCAAAAATATTTTGGTTTATTTCGGTTTTATTGTTTTTTCTTTACATTCCGCACAAAATCTGCTATACTTTAGCCAGCGGGAAATATAGCGTTTGTACCGCTAAACCATTGAAAGGATGTGATAATATGAGAAGACCGAGAATTGCAAGAAGATTCAAATTTGCACTTGAAAAGAATAACATGCGCCCGATTGACCTTGCCAACAAATCGGGTATGAGTATTTCCTCTATTGCCCACTACGTAAACGGCAGATACTGTCCGAACAATCTCCGCGCGATAGAACTCGGAAAGATTCTGCATGTTGCTCCGTGGTGGCTAATGGATTTTGACGTCGAAGATGATATTAACAAGCTGGAAGGTATCGTTAAAGAATACCACTTAAGATACGGTCTTCCCGAAACACAGGAAGAACCCGAAGAAGAACCCAAGGGTTATTACGTCAACGATGAGACCATTAAAATGGCGCAGAGGATTAAGGACGACAAAAACCTCGCCGTACTCTTTGACGCCACAAAGGACGTAAGCCCCGAAATTCTACAGGAAACCCACAAGTATTTGCAGTTTTTGAAAGCCAGGGAGAAAAATGATACCTGATATTTATACCTACTATCTCGACCTTGATACTTCCGTTCCGGCATGTGTGGTTAAAAACGATGATGATTCCTTCACCATTATACTTAATTCCCGGATGTCGGCAGAACGGCAGCGTAAAAGTTACGAGCACGAAGTAAGGCATATCCTTGACGGCGACTTCGATTCCGATGAGGATGTTGATATCATAGAAGGGAGAAGACATAGGGGGTGATTGTATGACATATTCAAGAGTTACCCTTAAGGACGGCAAGGAAAAATACCGTCTCCTCTTTACGGACGAACTGACGGGGAAGCGCAAGGAACTGTCCGTTACAATGCCCTGTCACTCCGTAAGGAATGAGAAGAAAGCTCAAGACATTCTGAAAGACCGTTATAAGGCTCTGTACGCCCCAAATTCGGGCAATATGACATTAATCGAAGTATCTGCCGTATATATCAAGAAAATGGCTGATTCGTGGCGTGAGAGCACCAAAATACGAAATGAACGTAACATGGCGGTGATTTCAAGATACTTTCCGCCCGAAACGGTTCTTGCAAAGTTAGAACCGAGACATTTCCGAAACGCTCTGGAAGACATCACGTCTACCCCGACAGGCTATAACGAATATAACAGACGCTTAAAGGCCTTCCTGCGTTGGTGCGTTGCGAATGAATACCTTGAAACGGATATAACACCGAAATTACCCAACAAGCCTGCCGATCGTGACGACCGTGCAACCGCTAAGTATCTCGAAAGCGAAGATATTCTTCGACTTCTCAAAGCTATGGAACACCACACGCTGTGGTATAATCTGACACGTTTCATGCTGTTGTCGGGTTTGCGGTGCGGTGAGGCACTTGCGCTGCTTAAATCGGATGTTGACCGATACATTCACGTTAACAAGACGTATTCAGCCATTACGCATAAGGTCGGCGCGCCGAAAACGAAATGCTCTATCCGTGACGTATCGGTTACAAAGGAACTTCGGGAAGTCCT
>Ga0326512_10000400_pt1 | contig 37837 bp, 72 predicted proteins | sample 1_2617_0518_D_FD_203652 | JGI IMG/M metagenome (GOLD analysis project Ga0326512, IMG submission 203652) | Bovine rumen microbial communities from UC Davis, California, United States - 1_2617_0518 | ecosystem: Host-associated > Mammals > Digestive system > Stomach > Rumen | place: USA... | reverse complement strand
TAGAGCAACTTCGTAGAGTAACAGGATATCTTACCGGTAATTATACCGAAGCATTTAATCTTGGCAAACAAGACGAAGTTCATAATAGAGTTAAACATGTGGGGGTAATGGAATAATGAGATATGCTGGTATTATTAAAAATGACATTGCCGCAGGTGAAGGAGTTAATGTTAGCTTCTTCACCCAGGGCTGCCCTATTCATTGTCCTGGGTGTCAAAATCCTTAGACTTGGGATTTTAATGGTGGAAAAGAATTTACTCCAGAAGTTTTAGATGAAATTATTGAAGCTTTACATGCCAATGGAGTTCAAAGAAATTTAAGTATTATGGGTGGAGAACCTCTTTGTAGAGAAAATGTTTTTTTAACAGCAATGATTATCTCAGAAGTAAGAAAAGTTTATCCTAATATAAAAATTTATGTCTGGACAGGTTATACTTATGAACAATTATAGGAGTTAGTTGAGAAAATAGAGCCTAAAATAGATATGGTTCTTAATAACATAGATTTCTTAATTGAAGGACCTTTTTTATTATCTGAAAGAGATATCACCCTCGCTATGCGCGGAAGCCGCAATCAAAGAATTTTAAATATGAAGGAAATAAGAGAAAATGAAAAAAAAGAATATTAAAAATAAAGTAAAAGGACAAGGAAATATTAATATGTCCTTATATGAAATAAATAAAAGTATAATTAGTTAGTTACCTGCATATGATGAATCGCAAATAGAAAATTTAAAAGCTCGTATTAACGAATGGGAAAATAAATATTTTGAGGGACATTTTTATATGCTTCTATGTAGAGAAATTAATTATTATACTGTTTTTCAACATAGAAAACCTGTTAGAGCAGAATTTGATACTCTTGGAAATGCTGTTATTTCTGTTTTATTAGAATCAGATTGGACAATTCATTCTGATGAAATTGAAGAAGATTCTGATCATTGTGAAATTTGGGCAACTAATAAAGAAGACACTTTTGCTTTCATGTTATTCCCATATGACGAAGGAGTTGTAACTTATGGCTAAACGTTTAATAGTAGATTTTAATTTATTTGATGGAGATCAAAATATTTATTTGGTAGAAGATGGTGGAAAAGTTTTATCAATGTCTTCTAAACCAGTAGATTTAATTACTGAAGAATTAACTTATCTAATGAATTAGCATGAAGATATTGATGGTGTAGATTTAAGAGGTTATGATTCATATTTAAAAGAATTTGGATCAAACCTTTTAAATACATTAATGACAAAATATTCAAATAATAAAGAAATGAGGATTTATATTAATGGTAAAATATTTAATTAATGACGTAACGACTTATCGAGTAGCAACAGTAAAAGAAGTTGAAGATTTACATCAAGAACTATTAGCAGACCCAACTTTTGAACTTACTGCTTTTAGTTATACTACTAAGTATATTAAAGTAAAAGGTGAAATTGTAGATGAATATCAAGTTGTAAAAGCTAAAAAAGTTTTTAATAATGAAAAAGAACCTGATAGAAGTATTGATGTTAAATATGAGGTGACATTTTAATGAGTTTAGAATACCCTAAATTTGAATTAATATCTGAGTTTACTAACGAAGATCTTATTCCAAAAAGAGCCACTGAAGGCAGCGCAGGATATGATTTTATTGTAGCTCGAGATACTGTAGTTCCGAGTTATTTTAAGGGTGCTTAGAATATATCTGAATATGGTTTAATTAAAGATAGATATTTATTTGAATTAGATGAAGTAAAAGAAGTAACAAAAAAGTTTAATTTTAAACCAACCCTTGTTCCTACTGGAGTTAAAGCTTATATTCCTAAAAATCAATATTTACAATTATCTGTCCGAAGTTCTTGTCCTTTAAAAAATTGGCTCATTCTTGCAAACGGAGTAGGCATTATTGATGCAGATTATTATAATAATCCCAGTAATGAAGGGCATATTTATTTTCAAATAATTAATTTATTTCCTCAAGATATAATTTTGCGAAAAGGCGATAAAATAGGTTAGGGCGTTTTCTTGGATTATGGAACGACTGAAGAAGATGCTACTTTTGAATGGACAAACGCCAAAAGATTAGGCGGTTTCGGTTCTACTGACAAATGAGAATTTTAGCATTAGATCAATCTAGCCGTGTCTCAGGCTGGGCACTTTTTGATGGAAATGAATTAATAGAATATGGAAAATTTGATTTAAGCAAAGAACCAGATATTGGTGAAAGATTACATCAAGCACGATATATAGTTTAGGATATAATTAATAAATTAAATGTAGATAAAGTTATTTTAGAAGATATATACATGGACGGATAGCGAGTAAATAATGTATAGACTTTTAAAATTCTCGCAGAGGTTTTTGGAGTTTTATATGAATTATGTATTGATATGAATATTCCAGTAGAAGCTGTCTTAGCAGGAACCTGGAAATCTACTCTTGGAATTAAAGGTAAAACACGACCAGAACAAAAACGTGCGGCTTAGGCATGGGTAGCAGAAAATTATGGAATTAAAGCTGTATAGGATATTGCCGATGCCATTTGTATTGGTTCACATTATTTAAAAACGAATAAACCTGTTTTAGAATGGGGCGAATAAATAATCATGGGGAAAGTAATTGATATAACAAATCAACGTTTTAATAAATTATTAGTAATTAAAAGAGATTTTGAAAAAAATATTAATAATAAAGCATATTGGATATGTATATGTGATTGTGGTAATATTGTATCTGTAAGAGGTTAGGATTTAAGATAGGGAAAAACGAAATCTTGTGGTTGTTTATCAAGAGAAAGAATTACTCAAAGGAATTTAATAGATTTAACTAATTAGCGTTTTGGACATTTAATTGCTAAAAAACGAATAGGTATTTCAAAAAGTCATAGAGGAATTTGGTTATGTCAATGTGATTGCGGTAATAGCTGTGAGGTAGAAACTACTTCATTAACCTCTGGAAATACTAAATCTTGTGGCTGTTTAAATTCTTATGCTGAAGAACGTATTGCTTTAATATTAAAAGAACATGATATTATTTTTAAACAACAATATACTTTTCCTGATTTATTAGGCGATAAAGGAACAAGATTAAGATTTGATTTTGCTATTTTTGATAAAAATAATCAATTAAAATAGTTAATTGAATTTTAGGGAGAATAGCATTTTACTCCATTTAAAAATGATACTTTAGAAACTTTTGAAAGAAGAAAAAAGTATGATTTATTAAAAAAAGAGTATTGTAAATAGAATAGTATCCCTTTGGTTGAAATTAATTATAAGGATAGGCAAAACTTGACTTGGGAATTTCTTAATTAGAATATTAATAATTGGGGAGAATAAAAAAAAGGGCGATAGTCAATTAAGACTATCGCCCTTTTTTTTTATTCATCCTCGTCTTCTTCAGGTTTATTTTTCTATTTATCACATTTTCTTACGACTCTTTCATGTAAAGCATCTCCTCTGTGATTTCCACCCAAGCTTTTATAAACAGCATATTCAGCTTCAAAATCTTCGTATTCTTCTACTGTAATATACTCTTTTTTTAAAAGGTCTTTACATAATTCTCTAAATTGTTTTCCCTAAATAGACAAAATACCTTCTTGCAAAGTGCCTATGTTTTTCTTTATTTCAGTATCTTTTTTTACAAGTTCATCATGCATGTTTGTTAAATCATTTCTAATACTAGCTTCTCTTTCAGAAGATTTTTTTCTAACTTCGTCTAAATTATTTTCAAAAGTGCAAATAATTTTTCCACACATATTTTTTTCTTTATCTTTCCACTTTTCTTCCAATAATTCTTTCTATACTTTTACATGATGTTTAGCAAGAAAAGTTAATACAATACCGACTATGCAAAAAGCCCATTCTACCCAATGGGTTCCTATCCACTGTAAGATTTCATCCATAAACTTACACACCTCTCTTTTTATGATTATCTATATAATATAGAAAGAGATAGCTTTTTTTTTAATAACATTTGACCTTAATAAAAAAAAGAGAGGATAAACTCCTCTCTCTTTTTATTACTTATTTACTTTTACTTGTTCTTCAATTTTATTTACAATATAAGTATCAAGATCTCCTATTGCTTCATTTAAGCAGATAACAGCGTCTTCAGTTAAAGATTTCTTTACGGTTTCAATTACTTTATTAAGAGCTTTTTCTTGCGCTTCTTGAGTAAAAATATCTTGATCCTTAAGACTATCTACATATGTTTGATTTACAGCTACAACTGCAGTTGTAATAGTTTCATTTAACATATCAATATACTTTTTCAAAGTTGTATTTTCAGTTTTATTCTTAATCTCATTTGCTTTAGCATTAATCCACTTTACAGCAACACCAGTTAAAGCAGCAAGAAGTGGAATAATAACTACTTCAAAAATGATAGGTAAAATTGTTTTAAAATCCATATTTTCCCCTCCTTTCGTTTTTTAATTAAAAATTAATTATTCAAAATCCATAATATTTTTCTCCTTATCTTCACTTATTCTCTATTTTATTATAGCAAAAATTTTTTTAAAATGCAACCTTCTGACGCCTTTTACCAAAAATTCCCGGAAAAATTTGGACAAAACGGAAAAATTATTAGAAAATAAAAATTAATAAATAATGCGGAAAGGGAAAAATTTCCGTGAATTTTTGGTAAAAAGGAGGTTTAGCAAATGCCATATCAACCAACACAAAACTATTATTATTAGACTCCAACTACTTCAACTCGATCTCCTTTATTAGGGTTAAAAGGACGTCCAGTGACTGGGTTAGAAGAAGTTCGAGCAGCCGCAATTGATTTTGATGGAACTGTTTCATTTTTCCCCGATTTGGCCAACGGGAGAATTTATACAAAACAGTGTAACGTAGATGGAACTGCAGCTCTTAATATGTATGAGCTTAAAGAAATTCCAATGAATCCAGAAGTAAATTCAAATGCTTTTGTTACAAGAGATGAATTTGATTAGGCAATTGCAGCATTAAAACAGATATTGGCGCAAGCTAATCTTGTAACGGAGAGTCATGATCAAACTCAGCCTCAACAAACTTCTGTTCCAGAATTCAAGTTTTAATGAAAGAGAGGTTTCTTAAATGGCAAATTCTATAATGCAGTTTATACAAATGATGCGGAATGGTAATAACCCTCAAGAGATGATAATGAACATGCTCCAATAGCAAGCAGGTAATACTCCTGTCGGTCAGAACTTGCTTAGAATGGCTCAAAATAATGATGGAAAGGGGATAGAGCAATTCGCCCGAAATTTGTGTGCGCAAAGAGGCCTCGACTTCGACAAAGAATTCACTGCGTTTAAGCAGAAATTAGGATTATGAAGGAGGACAATTTAAATGTTTAACACAAGTGAAGGTTATAGCTTATCTGACATCGCCGCAGTAAGCGGTAACAACAATGGATTCGGCGGAGATAATGGTTGGTGGATTATTCTTTTATTCTTATTCGGTTTTGGTAGCTGGGGCAATGGCTTTGGCGGCTGGGGAAACAATGGCGCAGGAAATGTAACCGCAGATATTGGTTATAATTTCGATATGCACGATGTTTCCAGTGGAGTTAGAGATTTAGCTTCTAGCACTGCAAATGGTTTTTACAATCTTAATACAAGTCTTTTGAATGGTTTTTCTGGAACTCAGTCTTAGATTTGTAATTCTGGCTTTGAAACTATCCAAGCTATTAATGCTAATACAGTTAGCGGTTTACAGAATACTAATATGCTTTCTAGCGAATTAGCTGCTCATACTGCCGCAGAGCAATTAGCAAATTGCCAAACTAATAATAGAATTGATTCTAATTTCGCAACTTTAAATTATAATCTTGCAACTGAAGCATGCGCTGATAGAGCAGCTATTACCACTGGCGCAAGAGACATTATTGACAATGCAAATAATAATACTCGTCAAATTCTTGACTTCTTAGTTCAAGACCGTATCTCAGCTCTTACTTCAGAAAATTAGGCTCTTAAAGGTCAAATTTCTCAAAGTGAACAAAATGCTTACTTAATTAACGCTCTTCGTCCATCTGCAGAACCTGCATATTTGGTAGCTAATCCATATACAGGTGCATATGGCACTTTTGGATATAATGCTATGTTCGGTGGACCTTTAAGCAACGGTTTTATAGGTTAATAGGAGGGAGAGATAAATGATGGAAATAACTGCTAATGCAGCTCAAGTCGTGGCTGTAAATTAGGCTGTCTTATTTACTGAAACTGCGGTTCCAGGTAATGCATCTATGATACATAGAGAAGGCAGCGGATTAGTTGGCTTGCGCGGACTTCCAAATGGACAGTATCGTGCAAGATTCCTCGTTGAATTTGGGGCTAATATTGCAGTGCCTACTGATGAAACAGTTGGTCCTATAAGTCTTGCGATTGCAATCAACGGAGAACCTGTAGTTACTTCAAATATGATTTCAACTCCTGCCGCAGTAGATCAATATAATAACGTAAGTGCCAGTCTTTATATTGATGTTCCTATTGGATGCTGTAGTCAAATAAGCGTTGAAAATACAAGCACTATTCCTGTTAGTGTTTAGAACGCTAATTTAATTATTGAGAGGGTTGCGTAATGGTAGAACAATTAAAAACAATTAAAGATTAGTTAATCGCTCAAGTTTAGGCACAAATGGGCGATTTGAAATGTGTAGATGCTAAAGAGCTTGGAGAAGTTGTAGATATGATTAAAGACTTGGCAGAAGCTGTCTATTATTGTGAGATTTATGATTAGATGAAAAGCTCTGAAGAACGTCGAGAAGAAGAAAAAGTAAATAATTATTATTATACTGAATATTCACATCCATATAGTTATTATAGAGATATGGATAGAGATTACGGGAAGATGTATTATTCGTCTAGCTCGGGGACTGGAACCAGCTCGTCCCATATGGGAGCCAATTCCGGCTCAACTTCCAGTTCCTCAAACTCAATGGGAGAAGCTGGCCGCAGTTACTACACCGAAAGAGATTACCCAGTATATTTACGCGATGAACGTGAAGGGCGTAGCCCGATGAAACGTCGTATGTATATGGAAAGTAAATCTACTGGATAGGATAGAGCTAAGTCTTTAAAAGACTTAGAAAGTTATATGCAAGATTTAACTTCTGATATGATGGAACTTTTAGATAAAGCTTCTCCAGAAGAAAAAACTGTTATCCAAAAGAAAATGAATACTTTAGCTACAAAAATTCAAAATGTTTAATATTAACGGGGTTGATTGGGGGATAAAAATAGTATCCTCTAATCACCCTAAAATTTAGCGTTCAAATGGCAGTTTTACTCTTGGATCTTGCGATGATAATACTAAATTGATTTATATCAGTGAAAAGGTTCCTATTACAAAACTAAAAAAAGTATTGTGTCATGAAATTACTCATGCAGCCATGTTTAGTTATGGTATTAATTTAACAATTGATTAGGAAGAACTCATAGCCGATTTAATTGCCTCATATGGCGAAGAAATAATTGAAATTACAAATAAAATATTTAATAAAATAAAAGGGTAAGGATTTATTTCCTTACCCTTTTTTTTATTATCTTACACGAATCCAAATTCGTCCATTTACAGGAACATTTTTATTTCCTTCAGACCAAACTTCATAACTAGGAATTTCGGAAACAGTTCCAAGAATGCGGCTTGGATACATTCTTTCTTCTTCTTCAGTCATTTGAGATACAGTTCCATTCTCTCCTGCGCAAACAGGTGCACCAATTTCAAAAGTAGATGCATCTTTATCAGGATAAGCAAGAACTCTACCTGTTAAAGCGATTGGAAGATCAGCAGTATCATTTTTACCAATAGCAAGACTGTAAGTATCAGAAACGATTTCACAACCACGAGCTAAACGCTCAGAAGCAATTTTTAAAGTTCCATCTCCAACTTCTTGCACAACTTTTCCGGGAAGAATATCCTCTTGACCTGCTCTGAATTCTACTAAATCGTTGCCTTCAGAAATAATGGCAAATTCACCATCTTTATTAGGAAGAATATATTCCCTATCTTCTGTGAGAGAATCTGAAAAAATTGAAGCAAAATGCTTACGATTCCATAATCTAAGTCCTCCGAGACCTTGGCTTTTTCGACCAATATTTAAGAAAGCAAGATTTTGACCTGCTGAAGTTACACTTAAGTCAGCAGAAATTTTTAAATCTTTATTTCCTTTTTCAGTATCAGTTACACCAGTAAGATATAAAAGACCTTCTTCACTATTTTCACCTTTTATTTTAGTAGCAGTATAAGCATTACCACTAAAAGATGTAACTGGTTTTAATTTTCCATTAATCATATACACTGGTGAAGCAGGATTACCTACACTTGCTTTTTCACCAACTGGAATATAACCATCTGCGTCTGGTAAAGTATAATTTTTATCATTTAAAGAAATTTTTGTTATTGCCATAAAAAGACCTCCTTTTATTTTTCTATAAGTTAATTATAAAATATTTTTTTAAGAATGTCAAGAATTAATAAATGCGCTGAGGCGCTTTATTTGCCGCAATCGACATTGTTCCATTATAATTTAATGGAATCGTTAATCTATTAATAATATATTCGCCTTCTATATTAGTTTCTTTGTCTTGAACAAAAATTCTAGTATTTGGTTCTAAATAATAAATAGGAATTGCTGTAATAGATATATTTTCAATACAATAACTATTTTGATATAGAAGTTCATCTAGTTTATCTTTTAAACTAGCTTTACGAGAGCTAATATCAAAAAATTGTGAATAACCAGTAGGTAAACGAATAAAAGTATAACCTGTATTTTCATTTATTTCATGTGCTAATTTAGCTTCGTCGCATACTTCAATTTCTTTAGTCTATTCATTTCCATCTTTATCTTTATAAGAAACAGTTTTTATTGTAGTAGCAGTATAAAAAATTAAATCTGGAACTTGACCATAATCAATTGCGCTAACATCACTTTCTTCCATAGCTTTGCTACGGGGACCAAGCTATGGAACTGAGAATTGCGCTAATTCAAAATCACTATCTAAAAAGTCAAACCAAAAATCTAATGATTCTGGATGATTAAAAACATTAATATTCCAACCAAATTTCTCAGAATCTTTAGAAACATTATATTTATTATATTCTGTTGATGCTAATATATTATCTGGATTTTCTTTATGAAAATAATACTAAACTTCATAATCATATAATTCTGGTTCTACCCATACGTATCTATTAATACTATTTAAGGCATAACTAGGTTTAGTGTATAAAGGTTTTGGCTCTGGATTTGGATTATATAATTCTCTCCAAGATTTCTGCAAATCAGTATAATACTATTCATATCCAGTATATCCAGAAGGATAATAATCTGGATTTCTTCTTCCAACTTCATATAAAAAATAATCTGGACTAGTTATTGGCTAGCCATTTTCACCAATAAATTGATTTTCTTCAGACCATCCCTATCCCGCAAAATAGTCTAATGCCATTTGATATATTAATTCTCTCCAATCAGCATTTTTCATATCGTTAGTTTTTTCTCCCTAGTATTCTTTTGTAATATAAATTTCATCTTTTAAATTTTTATAACAAATAGGTTTTTTATCTATCGCATAACGTAAATGAATTTTTTTCTCTGCTCCAGAAGAAGTTTTTCTTTTTCCCCAAATACTATAATCATTTTTAACATTTTCTAAAGTAGGATTATTCTAAAATGAAGAAATTAATTTATTTCCTTCAAAGTTAAAAGAAAATTTACTATTACTATTTTCATAATTAATATAGGATTCATCTTCATTTTTTATCATCTAACTAAAAGTAGTTTGAATATAATTTGGCTTTTTCTAAAAAACAAATCGTCCATTTAAGTCATAAAAATATTCAAAATTTCCAAGCATCTACTTTATTTTATCAAAAACAGAAGTCAAAGTTTCTCCAGGTTTACTAATTAATTCTCCTGCATATGTTAAATCAGTTAATCTATAACCAACATCTTGTCCGTATTCAATTTTCATAACTTTATATTTATCTTCATATAAATTATCATCTTCTTTTACATTAGGAGTAAAAGTATTTAAAGTCATAAAGTTAAAAGATTGTCCGAATTCTTCATCTTCAGGTTTTGTTAATATAAGTATCTGCGTAAATTGTCCAACTCTAGTATCATATAAAGCATATAAAGGGACATCTCCTTTATATGTTAACTATTCTAATCCATATTCATCTAAATCTTTAATAATGATATTTTGATAAGGTTCTTTTGCATAAGCATGAACAGCTTCTTTAATAATTTCTCTAATTGGAACCTATCTTTTTTTTACATTTTCATATACTTCATATAAAGAAGAAGTTGATAATTCATAATAATCTTTATCTTTAACCATGTTATGTATATCTTCTTTATTATGAGCAGTTACGGCAGAACTTAGTGAATAATAGGGATCAGAATTAGGTTTACAATAATAAAAATCTTTTTGATAAAGATTTATAGGAGATAATTCATAGCTATGATTATTTGTAGAAATCTCATCAGGTAATTTATCAGGTTCTATATTCGTTGTATCTGGGCTTATTATTTTATAATATATTTTTTTTTCATTATACTAACTTTCTCTATTGCGCTCATATGTTGTTTCATCCTTTTTATAATAATATTTTAAATAATTTTTCCCAATATCTGCGTAATTCCAATTTACTACATTTGGAACTTTTTTAAAGACTAAAGATTCTTTATCTTTTAAAAGCTTTTCTATTTTTACATATATATTATAATGTTTATTAGATGATGTTGGAGAAGGGTCTTTTTTATATATATTACCTTCTTTATAATAAAGAATCTTGTTTTCTTCTTCTGAAGAATCATTCTCTTCTTCTGAAGAATTATTATTTTCTTCTAAAGAAAATCTAAAATTTGGATTATTAGAATTAATATTATCATATTCTTCTTCATTTTGTAATTCATTAAAGTCCGCTGATTTTTCTAATTTTATATAATAATTTTTATTAATAAGTTCTCCAGAATTTTTAGGTTTAGAACTAAAAAAAACCTTTTCTACTTCTGTTTTAACAATTTCTTCTTCTCCAAAATTTATAGAAGCAAATAATTGTCCTCCAAAATCACCATTTAATAAACTCATTTTATCTTTTCCAGAAATCGAAATGGTTAAATTATTTGTGGAAATCGAAGTATTAAAAGTTGCAATTAAATAAATTCCTTGCGGAAACCATACAATATCTGGATAGTTTCCGCCTTCAACTGCCTTATATTCTCCGTATAAGCGATTGCGCAATCCTATTTCTAATTGAAATTTAGTTTTTATTCCCCAATAAAAGTCTTTTAATTCTTTATTATCGCTTACCATTGTTAAATTACAAGTTCTGCGAACAGATGAATTACCATCAATATTTATACTTCCAGTTGTAATTTTCCCTTCGATATAATCTTGAGGCAATTCATTCATATCTAAAGAAGTAATTTTAGCATATATTTCTCGATTTTGCTATTCAGAAAGAGCAATTAAAAAATCTTCATCATATAATTTATAATTATTATTCATTTTTAATCACTCTCCTTTTTATAAACAGTATTTATTAATTGACATTTTAAAATTATTTTAGTTCCTAAAGAATATTCATATTCTGAATTAAAAGAAATAGAATCTTGTAAATATTTAGGAGTCCATTCATCAGTAGAAGCTTTTTTTCTACGATAATAATGATCAAGACCTGTTTTATTCTAATCATTTTCTATAATAATATCTTTCTTTAAATTTAATAATAAAGATTGATTACTTTCTTTATTAAATGAAGTTATTTTTAAATATTGATTATTTTGATAATAAATATTTTTATTACCAAGAATTTCATCATCTAAAAAATTAGGATTATCAGATAAATCTCCATTAAAAACTTTATTAATAATATTAATATTTTCAATATTACCAATATATCTAACAGCTTCATTTTCTAAAGAATAATAATTTAAATTAAGTAAATTATCATAATTATAATCCATAACTTCATATGCCTAACAAGAAAAATTATGAATCATACGATTTAGCCTATCTTCTGGAGATAAAGAAACATTCATTAAACGAACAAAATAATTTCCTTCGGAAGGAGATTTAAATAATTTAATTTCACCATTACTTAACCAACTAGATAATTTTAATTTAAATTCTCTTTCAGCTTTAATGTTGTAATTTTCAAGATTAGTAGTAGATACATTTTTTATTTGCTAATTAACATTATCTTTTAAGCCTTCTAAATTTCCTAGTCTTTCTAATTTTTTTCCAAAAACAATTCCTAGTTCTTCATAAGAATCTTTAAGAAACTCTTCATTATCATCTAAATAATAAGAAATTAATCCCTAAATTGGAAATTCTTTATATTCAACGATTCCATTTCTAAAAATAAAAGGATGTTTCCCTCCAATGGTATCTACTTTAGATTCTAATCGAGTTGTTTTAAAAGATGATATTTTTGGATTAAAACGAATTTTTATTTGTTTTTCATTATCACATAAAAAAATATCTTCAAAGTCTGCTAAAATAGGCTCTGTTTCTTCTCGATTAGAATATAATCCATTATCATTATATTGTCTAAAAGAATATTTATATTGAATTCCTTGTTCAATAGTAACATCTTTAAAACTCCATTCCATAACCTTTAAAGAATCTTCAAAAGTAATTCTTCGTAAAACAGACCATTTTGAAAAGTTATCTTTATCTGAAGCTCGACAAATTTCAAAAGACATAGGTTCATTTATAGGAAAATACTCATTTGTTGCTTTTTTTGTCTATAAGCCATTTTCTACTGCAAAAATCTCTGCATCATAAATATTTTTCCATTTATCAGTTAAAAATTGTAAAAATCCTTTTCTCTAATCATCCTAATCATTTAACCAATACCGATATCTATATCCATTTTTAGTTTGATGAATAATAGGTTTCTAAATTGAATCATAATTTAAGTGTTCATCCTCTAACCATATTTTTACATAATAGGCTTTTTCTTGTCCTGAGAGGCTATTCTTATCTATATTTATAATGTTTCGAAGATCTTCATTTATAAGTTTTTCTGGAGTTTCACTCATTGTCAAATACTCCTAACTTACCTTAAAAAATAATTTAATATATCCTTCTTCAAAATTATTATCTGTATCTAAATTAAATTTTAATGTCTCAAGTTTAATATCTCCTTTAGGATAAATACTATTAGCTAATAACTCTTCAATATTTATTTCCATACACTCATATTTAGGACTAGACACTTCTAAATTATTTATAGTTTTTACCTAAAAATTCATTTTATAATTTATATTAGGCTTAGATACCGTTCTAAAATAATACGGTAAGGTAGTAATAGTATTAAAAGAATCTGATGTATTATTTATATTATTATTATATAAAATCCATCCAGAAGTTTCAAGAAGTTTATCTTGTTCATCATATAGAGAGAAGCTATAAGAATAAGGTCTTTCTGTTTTATCTTCTCCTAATTGATATTCTCCAATAATTTTAGTAGGAAAATGATTTATAGAATAATCTTCATCTTCTTCAGTTTTAAAACCTTGAATAGAAAGAACTGGTTTAGAAGTGTATTTAGTTATTCCAACAGTAGAATAATATCCAACTTCATCATTTTTATTCAAATAAGCCATTTGAGCTTTTAAAAATTGTCCAACTCTAATATTTTCTATCAAACTATTATCTTCACTGTTACTTTCATTAAGAGTAAAAACTACTTTTTTATTTTTAATTACTGTTTCTAATGATGATTCATCACTTTTCTTTGTTCCTAACTAAATATTTCCTTGAACTGTTTTTATTTTTAATATAAAACCATTGATTTCATCTTTTAAAACTGCTCTATTCATAGAAAACGGAACAGTAATTTTTACTGTTCCGTTTTCTTCATAAAAAGCAGGAATATTTTCATTTATTGTAGGGGGATATAATTTTGTCATTTTACATCATTCCTCTTCATCTATCATAAACAATAATGCTTGCATTTGTCCAGGTGTTAAAGAAATATCTCCAAAAGCATCAAGATTAACTTTGTAAATTTGAACTTCTTGTGTCAAATTAAATAATTCATTTACTTTTTCAGTTGCTTCTTGAGTTTTTTCTGCGGGAACCTCAATTTTTCGAGTTTCTTCATTCTTAACGCCATATTCTTGAATAATTTCAATACGCTATCGCTCTATTTCTTGCGCAAGTTCCATTAAAGTATTTAAATTTTTTTGTAAATAAAAATTAACTTTTATAGGAAATTTTGTTTCATTATCAGAAAAATTTTCCTATAAAGAAGTTACATAATTATAAATTTCATTATTTGTTAATGTTATAATCATTTTCAATCTCCTTTATCTCTTTTTTAAAAACTGATTAAATATTATATATATTTCAAAGTCTTACATTCAATTGTTTGATCACAAATGATATTTCTACAAACCAAAGTTCCATCCCAAAAGACTCTAAATATTCTGTCACTAAATTTTTGTGCAATAGCTTCAATGAAAACATCCTTATCAGATGTTCGAGCTGTAAACAACCCACCTTCTAAAGGTTGACCTGCTAATGCTCCAGTTGAAATTTGAAAATATCTCTATTCACCATTGTCATATATAGTAGTATCAGTTGTTCCAGTTCCCCAACGTCCAGTCTAAAATCCTTCTATAGAAGAACCGTTTCCTAAACGAATTTTTCCATGAGTTAAATCAACTACAAGCCCCTCAAATGGTAAAATCGTAGTATCACCCCAAAAATCTGTTGATGATAAATTAGCATCTGGAAATGTCTAAAGCACCCCCGCCGAAGAACTAGATATTGCAGGTTTGTAATTATCAGAAACTATCCAACCTCCGTGATCATTTATGTTAATGTAATCATCATAATAATTAAAGGTTCTTGCAGAAAAATAGTCAGCATTAGAAGAAAAAATATCTTTTACATTATGACCAATCCTAAGAAAAACATTTGAATCAGATAATATAGAGCCTGAATTCTAATATATACGAACAGTTTTTTCAATAACTCTTACAACATCTTGTCCATTTTTTTTATATATTATATCATCTGTTTCATAACTAACATCTAATAAAAAGTTAGGATTATCATCATTCTAAGTTCCAGATATAGTTAAATCAATAGAAGAATTTATAAGATTGTTAGAGTTATTCCTTATTTTTTTTTGACTTTTAATTTTTAAAATTCCATCATCAATATCTAACATCATACCTTGCTAATTCTATCTATAAGTTTTTGTTTCAATATTATCTTCTACAATTTCAATAGGCTATATCCACTGAGAAGAATAAATCTGAGCGGATGTTCCATCAAAGTAAATTCTACCATTTCCATCTTTTCCAAAGAAAGCGGTTCCATCATCTTTTAAAGCATATGATATTGCTCCATGATTAAAACCAAAAATGCCTGTCTATTTAGTAATAAAGCTATCTGCAATATCTTTCGACCAATCTCCTAAAACAACTCCTGTAAAAGTATTATCAGGTTCTTTTTTACCAGCTGAGAACCCATTAGCCTAAATAATTCCAATCTCTTTATTAGTAACAATTTCTTTTCCATTCCATTGATTTAAAGTTTTAGATGGATAATTATCTTGAAAGAAATATATGGAAGAAGACCAGATTATAGAGTTTGATTTTATAACAGCATCGGTATCTGCTACATTAGAATTAATAATTTTTCCTTGAGAATTAAAGCCTATGTTAGAATTAATAACAAATTTTATTCCACAAATAGGAGTATCTTTAAAGTATACCTTAGATGGTAATAAATAAGGCTTTACAAAATATAAATCTTTATTTTTTAAGACATTATATTTATCAATCATTAATTCTAAATCTCTAAAATACGATTTTTTTAATTTAGATAATTCCATTTTAATAGTATCTATTTCATTTGCGACTGAAATCGACTCATTCTTTAAATTTGTATAATAATTAAATAAATCTGAAAGATTATACTAACTTAAACCTGTTGGTTCGGAATCACCATTATAATCATATATCGTTTTCACTACACTCTAAAATACTTTTTCATTATAAAATTTTTCATTTTTTAAAAAATATAAGCAAGCATCATAATAATTTTTGATTCTTTTTAATTGTTCAATTTTTTCTTCAGATGTTAAATAAGATCTATGTTGATAAGTATAATATTCATCTGAAAAGTGATTATCAATATCAGAACTAAGTAATTCTACATATTTTAACAATAACAAAAATTCAATTTGTTTATTAGTATCATTACCATATGCACGGTTTATAACTAAAGATCTATTTAATTTTTCATAGTATTCTTCAATATTCATTTCATTTGATTCAACTAAAGAAGGTAAAAAGTTGGTATCAATATTGTTAAAATCATCATCATAAATTAATTCCCAATGCCCAAAAGGAATTTTATTTTTACTTATATCATAATCTACGCCATATCCCTATTTAATAGTTCGATAAATATTATTTTTTTTATCATAAATATTTATACTAATTTGATAGGGGTTTTTTTTAAAATCAGTTTCACCATTCGTAGAATATCTAACTTCAGTAGGACCTTCAACGGTATTTACAATATAATCACCATGTTCAGTATCATGGTTATTTCTAAAAGATATTGGAAATCTAGCAATTAAAGGATATTCTAAAAAGTTATCTAAAGAAATTTCTAAAATATATAAATCGTCCATGCTAGGGATTCTATTATTATCTTTATCATCTGTTATTGTAAAATTTCCTTCTCCATTATCCTAAATCTTTAAGATATTTTTATTTACATAATCATAGTTTTTTTCATTAGAATATACAGGATAATAATAAGTCTAATTCTCTTGATGAGTAGGACTTGGATCTATTAAATAAATATCATCATATTTAATAAAAGGCTTTCTTTTTTTATCACCATTTACATTTGTATATTGACTATCATATTTAGGATTATAATAATAATAGGTTGATTCGCCTTTTTCATTAATTTCAAAAACTCCACAACGATAATAATTTCCATCTTTATATGGAGTTAATTTTATATTATCAATAGGTCTAAATTCAATAATATCTTTCTATTCTTCCTCTTTTAATTTGCCATACACAATAGTGTATTTAGAATTTATATTTGCTGTTGAAATTTTTATAAATTTTTTATTAATAAAATCATAAGTAGCTAATTGACTAGTGTCAACTTCATCTTTCCATAACCAATATCTTGGATATCTATTTGTTTTACCATCCCAATGATAGTAATGTAAACCAGAAGCTCCATCAAGAAAAGAATCCCATTTTCTCCACATCCAATCTACTCCAGTTGCTTTTTCTCCGTTTGCATTTGGAATAGCCACAACGGGATAATAAATATCCTTTTCTTCTTTTTTAAAATCAAAAGTTTTTCCATTTGAAAAAACTTTATACCATTTATAATTATAAGTTCCGCCACCAGGATCAATGATATTAGCATCTTTATCTTTTAAGATAACTTGTCCTGATAAAGATCTTGCAGAAATATCAAAAATTGGCTATAAGTTCTTTTCCCATTCAACTTCTAAAGTATAATCGGAACCTGAAGTGCCTTGCCTTCCAAACTACATACTAACTGAAGTATTATAAGCAGACCCTTCTTTTAAAATTTCTAAAAGAACAGTATTATCTTTAGAAGCATAATCTATAGTGTTTTTAATATAATATCCAACTTTTACTAAAGGAGCTTCATTTGAATCTATTTCTTCAGCTAAAAATTCAAAAGTATCCTCTTCATTATTATATCTAATAATAATTTTATCATTATCATCTTTATCTTTTATTATATAATATTTTCCATCTATAAGAGGAGGAGTATTTTCATTTATTTTTGGTTTTTCAAGAGCCTAAATAGTTGAAATATCTAAAGTATCAATTTCAGAAGGAAGAATATTTTTAATTGGAACAATCATAGTATTAGAAGCTGGGAATATCCATTTTATAGAACTATATGGCTAATTTAATAAAGGTTTTTCATAAACATCTTCTTCAGTTGGATCAAAAACCGCACTTAAAATCCGCAACTAATTATCTTCATTTTTAGATATATTACCTGCTTCATCATATAAAGAATACATACCTTTTTGTTTATCTTCATATCTTATGGATAAAGCACTAACTTCTATTTTAGTAGTTTTATTAGCTACTATATTTTCATTTTCAAAAATAAAAATAGGTGATTCAGCAACTTTATCATAAAAATATACTTCTGAATTATCTGTAAAAGCATTTTTTTCATTAATATTATTTTTTTCTTTTACAATAATAACTTTTAGCTATTGAGTTTGTTCATTTCCATTAGGAAAAAAATAAATATCTTCTAAATGGTCTGTTACATCTTCTGGATATCTGAAATTTAATTCTTCATTATTAATTTCTTCTTTTTTAAGTAAATAATCTCCTGTCTTTGGATTCATAATAGTTTTACATCCATAAAAACGTTTCCATCCTGCTCCTGCATATAAATCAGAACTTTCTCTATCATATATATACCACCATACATGACATTTAATAGGAATTTCATCTTCTTGAATAGCTTTTATAATATTACTATCTTCATTTTTATGAATCCACTAAAGATTTAATATTTTTACATTACTCTCATATAATATTTTTCTTTGAAAGAAAGTAAAATCACCTGTGTCTTCTGTTTCTGTTGTTAAGTGTTCTATAAATTCTGAAATTTTTTTAATATGAGAATATTTCTATAACCAATTTATATACTACTTTCTTGTATGTTTAAGACCTTCTTCTCTCCAGTGGTTAGAAAAATCTGTTCTTAAGTCTTGAAACATTTTTAAATCTTCTTGTGTATAAGTAATATTTTTTTCATTGTTATTACTATAAAGAAAACTATTTTTTGTAGTAATTTTTACAGAATCTTTATTAAAATCTGCTATAGAAGTACCTAAACAAATATAAATATTTTTAATAAAAATGTTATCAAAAGGAATATTACTTGGAATATCTTTATTATTTATATTTTTAAAATTCTTTCGTTGATATGGACAAATCTATATCTATTTTAAAGTATATTTTTCCATATCAGATATATCAAAAACAAGTTCCTAATTTTGATAAATATCTAAATTATATATATTACCAAAAAAATTACTACTATCTAATGAAAAAGTTCTAATAATATTTTCTCCCGAAAGAGGATCAATATTATTAGAAAAAGTTAAAATAAATTCTAATCCATAATTACCAGAAACAACTTGATATTCTTTTAAAGTTGTTAAAAAATCTGCTTTTACCCCAACTCGAGTATAACCAATATAACCATTTTCATATAATTCCATTGAAATATAATCTTTTTGACTATAAGAAGACTATAAAATATCTGAAGCAGTTATATCCCAACAATATTTTTCTCCATTAGCAATAAAACTATATTCTTTTTTCTAATTGCTATTACTTAAAATATTATTTGTAATATTAATTAAATTAGAAAAAGGTCTTTTAAATTCAATCGGAGATTCTTCTTTTTTTTCATTTATTTTTTTTCCTATAATAATTTTTTGATTATTATAATTTCCTTGTGGAATAGTTACCATAACTACATCATTTTTTTTGTATTCAGAATCTTTACTATATGCTATAAAATTAGCATTTCCATTAGAAACTGTATAAACACCTTTTTCAGACTATTCATCATTAATAATAGTCGCTTCAATAGTAATATCATACTAAAGAGCTTCTAGTCGTTTATTAGTTATAATATCTATTGCTTTATAAATTTGTTCTGGATAATCAATTTTATTTTGTGACATAGCTATTTTATTCACTCCTTTATCTCTATATTTCTATATTATCATAAAATTTTATTTAAGTCAAATATTTATTTTAGTCCAAATAAAAGAAAAAAGAGGAAAAGAATAATCTTTTCCTCTTTTTATTAATTACGATTTGCATACTGCGTAGCTCTATTAACAAGAGAGTTAAATGCTTCTTCAATTTCATTGTGATCAGTTGCATTTGGAAATTCTGCATGAATAGTAACTTCTTGCTATAACACTTGATTATTATTAGGGAACTAAATTGCTCCAACAGAATAAGAACTTTGCGCGGCAGCTTGTAAATCTATTGATTCGCTAATCTAACGAATTAATTTTACTGCGCTTAATACATTTTCAGTATCATCTGCGTTTAATACTAATTCTTTTTGATGTAAGAAAGCTAACTTTCCATTTTCCTCTACATCTGGTCCATTCCAAGAGCCCGTATATAAACCTGTTTTTCCAGAAGCTGGCCAAGTTCCTGTATAACCACCTGTTTTATAAGCCTAAAGCATAGACCATGACTATCTAAACCTTGGATCAGATTGAATAGTTTTATGACAAACAGTACAGCGGCCTGACACAAAATTATGAGATGTTTTAGATCCTAATCTAATAGCACCAGTATTGTTCTATCTTTCTACTTTCCAATGGTATTTATCATTATAATCATATTCCTAAAAAACCCAGTCTCCACCACTCCAATCAGAGCCACTGCTTCTGCTAGAATCACTGCTTCTGCTAGAATCACCAGAACCACTTCTAAAATTGCCACCGCTACCAGAACTACGACTACTTCCAGAGCCGCTACTTCCAGCTGTGTCATAATCGCCATAGGTTGTCCAATGCGCTTCAGTGCTTCCATTTTGAAGAACTGAATTATAAGCAGTTTGAACATTAATTAAATTAACAGTTCTATTATATAGTTTATTAGCTTCATCAGCTGCAGCTGAATATCTACCTATTAATTCATTTACTCTATTATACTAAGTGCTAAAAGAAGAGGATAAAGTATTTGAAGCACTTAATACAGCGTTCATATTACTTATTAAACCATTCTAACCCGTCATTTCATAAGACAATTCATCCATTGCAGTAGTAATTTTGTCGGTACTTTCTTTTATTTCTTCATTACTCGTATTAGTATTTCTTGCAATTCTTGCGCGTTCACTATCTAAATTATTCATCGCACTTTTTAAAGAAGACATTAAAGCATTATAATGAGCTTTATAAGTATCCTAATCTCTCATACTAGAAGTAAAACTATCATTCCAAGCCTCTGCTCTTAAATCTGCAGTAGTTTCTTCTAAATTTAAAGTGTTTGTATCAAATTGATCTAAAGCAACTAAAGAAGCAGTATTATAATCCCCTTGAGCTGCTAATCTTGTTGCATAAGCACTATCTTCAAAAGCTACTATAGCAGATCCATACTATTCATTTAACTACTATTGTCTTTCTAAAGTATATTCATGTAACTCTGCAAGTCTTTCATTCTTTTCTTCTGTGCTTAAAAGAGAGTTTAGCATAATTTCTTTTTCAGCTTCAGCAGTTTCTTGTTCTAACTAAATCATTTGATCTTTAAAATCTTCTACTGCTGTTTTAGTTAAATTGTATAAAGCATTTAACTTGTCTTCTAAATTCTGCTAAGCATTATCAATAGCCTCTTGGTCTGCAGTATAAACATATCCATAGTTTCCTTCACTATCTCTTCTTAACTATACAGTAGATTTTGCATTCTAAGCATCTTCTAAAGCAAGTTCAGCCTATAGAATATCATATTTAGCCTAAGCGATTTCTAAATCAGTTTTACTTAATTTTTCTCGCTCTTGCATAGCTTCAATTATTTCAGAAAAAGTTTTTAATTTGTTTTTCCCTATAAGACTATCTGTTTTATCAATATCTTGATTAATTTTACGTAACATTTTATTAGTTTCATAAATTTGATTTGTTTTTGTTAAATAATCATCTGCTAAGCTTTTTTGTCTATCCATTGAAGTATTAAAATTATCAAAACTTCCATATTCTCCACTTAAAAACTTTTCATATTCAGAAAATGCTTTTTTAACATTATTTTCAAAATCTTTATAAATAAAATCTAAAGTATTTTTATGATTTTCTTGAAATTCAGATTCTGCATCTTCAAGTCTTTCTTTTGCTGTCTAAACTCTTTTTATCTATTCATCAATCAAATCTTTATTCTAAGATAAAGTTGGATCTTTCTACATATCTTCTAGAATTTTTTTCTAAGCTTCATATTCTGATTTATAAGTTTTTACTCTCTCTTGAGAACTATATAACATATCTTCAGCAATTTTCTACTAATTTTTTAAAATAGTGCCAATCATATCATAATCATCAGATTCTCCCATTAAATCTAAAATATTCAGATAATAATCTAAAGTGCTTAAACCATGTTCCATAGAAGACATTATATTAGACATTTTTTCATCAAAATAGTCTAACATAGAAGTATAAGTATCCTAATAAAAACCTTGATATTCTTCAAGATTATCTATAACAGTATCCATTTCAGATTCAAACTTATCTAAAAATTCACCATAATCTTCTGGGGTCATAGCCTCTTCATTAAAACGATCTTCTAAATACAATTGATATCTTCTATCTGCATCAGCTTTTTCTTCCATAAGCTTTTCTGCTTTTTCTTCTTCTGAATCAATTTTTTCCTCATTTATTTTATAAGCTTTAGCTAAAGATTCACCATTTCTATAAATATCATTCCCTAAAACTTTTAAAGCTCGATTAAGTTTTTGAATACTTTTTTCGCTTAAATTAATATCCTAATTCATTTTTTCATTAAGTAATTCAGCATTTTCTTCTTGAAGCTAAGTAATATAGTTTAAATTACTATCTACCTATTCTAAAGCATCTTCAACAGAACCTTCATACTATTCAATATTTTCTTTAACTAAGTCTAATAAAGCAATACGTTCATTATAATTATTAGTTGAATTAGCACTAGGATCAGCAATTGAAGAATAAGCATCACTTTCACTATTCTTTATTTCTTGAATAGTATTTAAAATAGAATCTTTATTCTAAATATGTCCAAAAGAATCTAAATCGAATGAAAAATTAGTTCCAAACATATTATTAAAATCATTTAAACTATAAGACTTTGTTTCTAACCATTCGTTACCATTTTCGTCTTTAGCGGTATATTCAACCTATTTTCCAGAAGCATTAGGGCCAGAAAATAAAGCATTATAATCAAAGGCTAAAGTTCCTCCAATATTTCCATTTTGAATTAATTTACCAAGGCTTTCTCCTTTATAAAGAGCTTTGGCAATTTTTTCACCATTACCATCACCAACAATGGCATCTAAATAATTAGATGAAGCCTATTTTAATTCTTTTAATTTTTTTATTTCATTTTCAATAGCCTAAATTTTACTTTTTCCAAAAGCTTTATCTTTAGCATCATTTAAATATTCATATTGTTTTGAAAGTCCATTAATGGCATTTTCTTCTGCTGAATATCGATTTACTTCATGATCGTGAGAAGCTGCTTTAGTAGTAGGTGTTGAAGAAGAAGAACTTGATGAAGAATCACTATCGCTATTTGAACCTGTTGTAGTAGAACTATATGAAGGAGTAATATTATTGCTTCCCGCATTAACAATTTCAATATTTCCTCCTGCTGTATCAGCAGATTCTATCTAAGTAACAGGCACTCTTTGTAACATTCTCTCTGTACCAGTCTATACTGTTTTTGAAACAACGGTACGATTAACTTTTCGAGTTCCACCAAAAAGATTATTCAAAAGACCACCAGAAGTAGTATCTTCAGTAATTTCTTCAGTCGTTTTGTAAATAGGTATTTCAACCCATTGATCAACAGAAGCGGTTCGAACTTTTGGTTTATATCCAATAGTGGCAAAAATATCATTTAATTGTTGTTCTGTCATTAAACCTGCGGCTAACATGCTATTTAAAGATTCTACATATTCATCACTTAAGGTTGCACCAGATCCAATTTCTTGATTTCCTAAATCCTGAATTGCATTTCGTAGATTCTCAGCAGAAAAAGTTCCATCATTCAAAATATTTGAAAGATTCTATAAATCAGATAAATAAGCTGCATCATCAACTTCATCTAAGCCTTCTATTAAATCTTCAAGAGATTCTTTCATATCAGAAAAAACATTGGTGGTCATTTCTTCAAATGCACTTTCTCTAAATCTCTATAAAGCTTCAGTATCTCCGTCTAAAATAGCAGTCATATCTGCACTATTTGCCCATTCTTCGATCCACTCAAGAGATAATTCATTTCCATCCGCAATATTTAATAAATCAGAAAAAGAGTCTCTTAATCCAGAAATAGTTTCAGCATATTCAGCACTAGTTTTATTTGTTTTTTCCAAACTAGTTTTCCAATCATCTAAATTGTCATTTAAAGAAGTTAAACCTCTATCAACCCTTTGGTTAGCTATAGCTAATTCTCTTGCTGCATCTTTACTTAAACCTTCTGCCTCATAAAGCTCCATTAATACATCAGCATAATTTTCAGTTGTCTCATATTCTAGTCCAGCATTAGAAATTTCATTTTGATACTACTGTTCTTTTATAGCTTCTGTTAATTCTCCAGCTTCTTTTTCAGCTTCTTCAATCTTTTTTGTTGCTTCTTCAGTTGAAATACCATAATCTATCCAAGACTAATTACCATTTTCTAAAATCTCATTTAATTTTGTAAGACCAGAGTCTCCAGCATCTAAAGCATCTTTTAATTGAATTTCATAGTTATTTGCACGATCAATATCTCCCTAATCACGCATAACTTGAATCTAAGCACTTAATCTTTCTTCCTAATAACTACCCTCAAAATCATCAATACTATTTAAAGATCCTCCTCCAGAGCTATTTGAAGAAAGTTTTCTATAAGCTAAAGCCGTATCCTAATAATTCTCCTAAACCTATTGCAATTGATTAAGGGAAGCTGATTGCATAGCAGTTTTAAAATCTTGCACTTCTCCAGTTAGCATATGAGTTCCATCTGCTAAAGTAGTGAAAAAAGATTCTATCGCAGGATTCAAAGCTAATAATTTCTAATAATCTTCATCTTCAATAATATCTCCTTCTGCTTTTAATTTAGATAAAATTGAAGAAACAGTTTTGTAAGTTTCTTTAGCTGTTTCAGCTGTAACTGTGCTAATATTCTATAAAGTATTTTTTAAACTATAAAATTGTGTTTCACTTAACTAGAACTAAATTCCTAAATTTTTTAAAGCGGCATTAGCATCATCAATAGTCATAGTGCTAAAATCTAAATCAGATATAGCTGCCATAACTTTACTAGACTCATCTCCAGCAGAATCTACAATACCTTTTAACATATCAACTCCAGCTTGACCACTCTAAATATAAGCCTAAGAAAACATTTTAGTAACTTTTGGAAATGCTTCTACGCTTAAAGAGTCAACTAAATCATCACCCATTGCTTTTTTTATAAAATCAGGAGTTTCTGCAATCATGTCTTGGACATCTTTTAAATTACTAGCGATTCCTTTTTTCCAAACTTCAAATTCATCATCTGAAATTTCAGATGCATCTTTTCTATTCCATGCAATAGCAAGTTTTTCTTTAATATCATCATCAGTATAGCCTTTTCCAAAATAAGCTTCTAATGGATCCGAGGTTTTAGATAAAGCCTAAGTCTATTTTATTGTAGCTCCATTCAAATTTGAATTTACTAAATACTATGACATAGCTCTTTCTTCATTTGACAAGTCTTTTTTAGTATTTTCTTTTCCTTCAGCTATTATTTCATCTTTATCTTTTTGAGCTTCATACTATATCATAAATTCTTTTATTGTATCTGCAGAAATTTCCTATTCTTTACCCTTTTCATCTTCATAAACATATTCTAATTTGCCTGTCCAATAATCATTTCTAACATTTTTAAAACTCCAATTTTTCTTTTCTTCATCAGTATTATTATCAATATATGTTTGACCAGCTTTTTGTAAATATTCATCTTTAATAACTACTCCACCATTAAATGCAGCAGGCTATGATAGATCAGTAGACTATCCCATTTCAGCTTTATTTTGAGCTTCTTCTATTTTTTTTCGAGTTTCTTCTTGATATTTTTCTAATGCTTCGTTATAGGCAAGAACCTATTCAGAATTAGACATATCTAACTCTTCACCGAAAAATTCATTTGCTATCATTTTAGAAGCATTTGTCATCGCAGTAATAGTTTTTTTAGTTTCAGCAGATAAATCAGTAAAATCTTTTCCTAAAGAAGTAGTCTTTTTAGTGAATTCATTTGTTAATTCAGTTATTTTTGAATCATCTAAAGAGTATTCTTCAGCATTTTCTTTTAAATAATCTTTTATAACAGTGCTAACAGATTTTGAATCTTTATAATTATTTATTTTATCTTCATTAGCCAATAAAGCAGAGGTAATTCCATTTGAAATTTTTTCATCTAATTTTGCAGATTCAGCAGCCATTATAATATTGCCTGTAGCCTATCCATCAATATTATTAATTTTTATTTTATCAGATAGGTTTGATTTATTTACTTCATATTGAGCAGATGTAACATTAGCTTGTTTCTGAATTGTAGTAATTTTTGTAGCAGAAACTCTATCTTCATAGTTTTTTAAAACTTTATCTAGCTCTTTAGGATTAATTAATCCATTTGCATCAAAAAGATGTTCATATTTTAATAAATCTGGATAAGCTTCTATTAATTCGTCGGCTTTATTTGAAACTTCTTCAAAAGCTTCTTTCCATTCTTTAGTTCCTTTAGTACATTTCTATAAAGCTTCATATGCAGTTTTATAATCAGAAACTTTACTATATAAATTTTCATAAGCTTCTTTTGCTGCTTTAGCTTCTTCTTGTGCGTTTTCTAACTCTTTATTAGCTTTTTTTAAAGCTTTTTCTTCTTCACTTTCTGCATTTGCTGCAGCCATTAACGCAGTTACTAATACAGCTAAAATAGCTACAAAAGCAACAATTGCTGCAATAACAGCTCCAACTGGATTAGCTTCCATTGCAGCATTTAAACCTTCTTGAGCTACAGTCGTCATAAAAGTAGCTACCTGCTAAGCACCTTTAGCTATTGTGTCCTTAGCCGTAGCTATTGTATCTTTATTTATTATTGTTGTTAAAGCTTTATATGAAGAAACTAAAGCTGGAATTAAAGTTCCCATAGCTGTCATAGTCTAAAGGATTTTTTCTCCAGTAGTCAAATCTTCATTTTTCCATATGTTTCCAATATTTTGAATAGCATTTATTGCCATAGAAACTTGCATTATTGTTGAACCAAGTTCAGTAAAAACTTCAGACATTTTTTTTGTTCTTTTTGAACCTTCTTCTGCGTTTTGACTTAATCCTTCATTAAATTTTTCTTCTTCAACATATCTATCTCCTAAAGAATCAGCTAATTTTTGAACATCTTCATCTGTCATTTGATACTTATTTCTTAATTCAATAATAGTATTATTTAAATTTTTTCCAGCTGCATTAGAAGCATTTGTAATAGATTTCCAAAGACCTTCATTTTCTTTAAGCATTTCATTAACAGTAGACCAATCTCCCGATTTAGAAGCTTTTTTTATTTCATCATTAAAAAGATCTACTGTTTTTATTAATTCTGAAAATTCTTTTTTTGCATTTTTAGGAGCCATTGCTTCTGCTTCTGTAGCAACTTTTTTTACTTTATTTCCATAATCAGTCATCTACTAAGCTAAATCTGTAGTCATTTTTTTACTTTTTTCTTGTTGTTTTACAGTTCCCTAAGAAAAATTTTTAATCGCTTCCTAAGCCATTTTCCATCTTTCAGCTCTTGCCCCGATGTTTGTTGTTTCACTTTTTAAAATTTTTGCAAATCCCGCACTTTTGGATAATTTTTCCTCAATATCCTTTTGAACTGCAGCTTCATTTTCTTTTAATGCTGAGATAGTTAATTCTTGTTTTTCTATTTCAGCATTTGCTGTTTCAATATTTTTCTCTCCAGATTCAATTGTTTCAGTAGCAGCTTGAATTTTTTCATCATAAATAGCAATATTTGCTTTTATTTCTTCAATTTTTTTCTCCGCCTAAACTCTTTCTTCTTCATTATCTGAATTTTTTATAATATTTTCTTGATTACCTAAATCCTCAATTGCGGAATTCATCTTTTTTCTATTGTTATTTTTTCTTTGTTGCGCGTTTTTAATTTTTCTTTTTTCGCCAGAAATCTTCTATTGCTATTCATATATTAAATCTTCACTATCTGTGATTGCCTATTTTGAAGTTTTTCCTTCTAAAGAAGGGGCCTCTGTATATCCACCTTCCTCTTCTACTAATAAGCCAACTCCTTTTAGCTATTTTTTTGTTTCTTTAGAACTATTTGCAAAAGTGGCGCTAGAATTCTTAACAGCATTTTCTTTTAAAATATTATTCTTTTTATCTAATAAATCTATTTCTTTTCCAAGCTAAACTAAATATTCTCCTTCTTTAGTAACCTAATTTATTTTTGCTTTAGCTTCTTCTATCTCAGACTAAGACAATGTTTTTATTTCAGCGTTTAATTTCTAAGTCATTTCAACAGCTTTCTAAGTTATTTCATACTTTGCCTACATTTCATATCCACTACTCTACTAATTAAAACTTTTAGCAGAACTGCGTTCCAAAGCTAAACTGGCCTAAACTTCATCTAACATATCTTGTTTAATTTTTTCACCTTGACCAGTAATAATCATTAAATTCTAAGAAACTGTTTCTAATACTCGAGGCATTTCTTTAGCATAATACTACATAAAAATTGAACCTATTAAAAGTAAAACACCTTTTACTCCACCCAATCCTTCTATTATATTATTAACAAATCCTAAAACTCCTTCAAGACCATTTAAAATATCAATAAAAGCATCGTCTTTTAATAAAGACTAATAAATTTCTTCGGTAGCTGCTTTTACACGATCTCTTGCAGCTTCCCAGCTTTCAGCATAGGTTTTAGCCTATTCATCAATAGTTCCAGAAGAATTTTTTGCAGTTTGTTCATTTTTTAATACTTTATCATAATTATCCATTAAAGCAACAAATTGTGTATATTGTCTAACTCCTGCTACTGTTTGTGCTAAAGCCACTTGCTAATCTTTATTTAAAGTATTCCATTTAGCTCCAATATCATTTAAAATAGTATCCATATCTTTTAATTGACCAGACTAATTTTTTATATTTACTCCTACAGTAGCTAAAGCTTTAGAATATTTATTTAAATCAGTTCCATCATCTAAAGTTTCTCCTAGCTTTAATCCTTCTACACGAGCAAATAATGTTTTAAAAGCTGTACCAACTGTACTTGCACTTTGTCTAGTTTCTGCTACTACAGTAGCTAAAGCCGCACTCGCTTTTTCATAGCTTAAATCAACTGTATCAGATACAGCTGCAAACTGCTATAAGCCATCTAATATTTCTTTTGAACTAGATGCTGTAGTAGCTCCCAATTTAGTAACAACATCTTCATAATATTCTAAATTCTCACTACCTTCAGCAAAATTATTCCATATTGCAGTCATCTAACTAGAAACTTCTTGAGCACTCTATTTAGTGACATTTGCCATTTTTATAGTAGCATCTGTTCTAGCTTTTACATCTTCTTCAGACAAACCTTGTTGATAATAAATTAATGAAGCATTAGTATATTCTGTAGTAGTCGTACTTAATGCTTTAGCAGCATTATTTGCTTCTTTAGCAAAAGAAGTCATCTAATCTACATTTTGCTTAGTAATAATTCGAATATTATTTAAAGATTCGTTCAAATCTTGTGCATATCCATAAGCTCCCTAAATAGCACCCATAAATCCATGTAAAATACTAGAAGAAATTTGCCATCTTGCAGTATTTTTTAAGGTGGTCATTAATCCATTTAATTTTGTTCCTAAGCTTAAAGCAGAATTATCTGCTAAGGCAATACTTCTTGCTAAATTTAAAAATGCTTCTTGTCCTGTAGCTCCTGCACCACTTAATTTAATAGCTAATTCAGAAATAGAGGTATTAGATTTTTTTAAACTCATACTAAATTTATTTAAATCTAATTTTCCTGTATCTACATTAACAGCAGCTTGTAAATTACGTTCTAAAGTCTTCGCCGCGTTTGCTGCAGATTTATAACTTTCATCAGCTATTACTGGCATATTTTTAATATTCTAAATACTTTGTAAATTTTTACTTAAATTATTTAAAGCTTCTTGAGCCTATTGAGTATTAGCCCTTACATTTAAATCAATATTTAATTGTTTAGCCATATAATTATAACTCCTTTCTCTCCAATATAAAAAAATAAAGGGTAGGAAATAATCTCCTACCCTTAGATTACTTCTATAAGATTTAAAGAAGTAATATTTTAGATTAACCAAGTTTGGTTAATACTTGTTTTAATAATCCTAACGCTTCTGGGTCTACCATCTTAGACTTTAAAGCATCTGCATCTAATTCAAGATTACTATAATCTGTATTTAAGGCGTCTAAAATGCCATAAATACTGTTACGATAATCATAAATATGATTTGCGGTCTTATCTAACCATATAGCCAGACTTCGTGCTTCTGTCTACGGCAAAACCGCATACATATCTTGCAAAAATCCACTACCTGCTAATAAATCATATAATTTAGCTGGATCAGATTTTAATTTTTCTGTAAAATTAATGTTTGTATAATGATACGCAGTTTCTAAATCTAAATACATAGCCATTTTTGCATCATTAATAAAATTGTTTTCATCTTGACATTGATTAATAACACTACTAATCAATTCTAATTTTTCTTGGATAGGAAGATATGCTTTTACCTCAACTTCCTATCCATTCCATTCAAATTTTCCAACCTTGGTATTTTTAGTTAAACCAAGTTTTGAAAACGAAATTTTTGCCATAAAAAATCTCTCCTTTTTCTCTTTTTTATATATTTATATATTAACAAAAATTTTAACTTTTGTCAACTTTTATTATTTTTTTCTAATACTCAATAAAGCTGTTTTCTACAACTCTGACAAAGTTTCATCAACAGCTAATTCTCCTAAATTATTAAATTTTCCTAAAATAATATTTCTTTTTGCATCCATAGGAAATAATTCTTTTCTAATATAATTTTCTAATTTTTTACTATTTTTTTCAAAAGGAGTTTTTCTTTTAGCTATATTTTCAGCAACGGTAATATACTATTTTAAAGAAGGAAGACTAGCTCCAGTTGATTTTACAGCATATTGGGCTTCATTTCCACTTAAATTAACATCTTCTTCTACAACTGCTGCCATATTAGTGACTTTATTTATATAATTATTAAAAAAAGATTTTATTAATAAATCATCATAATACATTGGCTAACCAGGTCCTAACCCATATAATTTATCAATATTCTAAATATGTTTAGTCATTAATGCAGCAACATATGCTTCTTTAACATCTCCATAACTTGATACTCTAGCGATAGTCCATAATTTGCTTGTTTTCCACATTAATAAACCATTTTTTCTATGCCACCATTCTACTCCTGTTTTATTATAAAACTAAGTTAATCGAGAAGCAACTCCTCTATAAGCACTCTAAGCTTCAAGTATATGTTTTTCATCTAAGCCTTCTTTATTTTCTTTTTCGATCTATGAAATCTCTTCTCCTTTTAAATCTCCAGCTTTTAAAAATAAACGTCCTTCTTCATTCGCTAATTCTATTAATTTATTCATTGGCATTTGATAAGACTTAGTTGTTTTAGTTTTTGAATCCCAAATTACATATACTGCTTCTTTTGGTAATTGACCTCTAAAAGCGGTTAATTTAGCATCAAAATTAAAAGCTAATAAATATTTCATTTTTAAAAACTAAATTCTGTTTTTTTTAATCAGAAAAGTATTTTTATTTATATTATTATTTGTAAAACCATCAAAAGATAATAATTCCTTTATCTATTTTTGATTTTGATTTTTTTCTAAAATTTCTAAATTTTTATAAGAACGAATAAAATCAATAGCGCTCTATTTTAATATCTCCCAAGAAATCTATGATTGTTCATAAGTCTCATTTAATAAAGCTTCATCTAGCATATCACTAACTAATTGTATATCTTCTTCAGAAATATAATTTTCTTCAAAATCAGCCAAATTTTCCACTCCTTTATCTCAAAAAATAATTATTTTTCTTCCTCTTCTTCTTCCAAAAGAGAAATAATATCAGAAATATCTAAATCTTCATTTACTAAATTAGATACTTCTTCTTCTGGAGAAATTGATTCTTCTTCATTATTATTATTAGATTGTAAATTTAAATTAGATGATAAAGATAAAGATTGTAAATTATTGTTAGATTCTTCTTCTGGGGAAATGGGATTTCCAGATACTAAAACTGCCATTTCACTAAGATTCGTATTATAGAAACAAACACGAATATATTTTTTATCTTTATAATCATCACCACGAAAAGAGAATTTTTGTATGCCTTCTTTTCCACTACAATCTACCACTTTAGAATTAGCATAATGATTATCACTATAAAAGAAAAGGCGCTAAAAATCCCCTCCCTCTTTAGTAAAGCCAACGATATTAATATCCTGTCCATAACTATAAGGAATAAAACCTGTAACTGTATATCCTTTACTTCCTCCAACTATATTGCTAGAAACTAAAGCAGCATTCTTTCTATATCCTACGTTTTCATAAATTTTTCCATCTACATCAATGGAAGTAAATATGTCATTAAGTAATTCTTCTGGCTCATCAGTAATATATTGTTCTTGCTCTTTTTTATATGTTAAAAATGGATTATAATCTTCATTACTTCTATAATTGTGTGGAGTTCCTAATCTTTCTAATTTAGAAGTAATTTCATTCTATTCAATTACCTATATCGCCGCAAATACTTTTTTATCTTTATTCCATCGAGTATAATCTGGAAATGCGTCAATTACAAAATTAAAAGTGGTAGGATCGCCAGAAGATGCCATCGTAAAAGTAAAATTTGATTGAATTTTACAATTAGGAATAATAAATTCAGCAGGCATATCAACTCCATTTGAAGCTCTAAACAAGGTAGAAGCTTCAAGATAAAAATTACCACTAAAATCTTCTGGAGTAATATTTACCTAATAAGCTTTTTCTGTTACTTCAGTATAATAGTCTACTAGAACTGAACAATTTTTATAAAATTTAGATAAATCATTTTTTCTTTTATTATCATCTGAGTAAGATGGTGCAGTTTCTTCGTTTTTATAAATGCTTATTTGCTTATTATTTAAAAGCTATTCTTCAGTTTCACTTGCTATATAAGGTTCTGAACAAACTTCTCCCTTTTCATCAAGTAACATTACATAAATATAGTCTTCAGATTTTATATTATCTTTATTGACATAAGGCTTATTCTCTAAAGTAATTCTAACTCCTACATTATTTGGAAAGCCGGGACCAATATTTCCAACTTTATTAGTAATTTCAGTTTTATGAACTATAACAGGTTTTTCTTCCGCTTTAACTAAACCAGCTCCAGTCAAAACAGATAATCCCATAGGAGAAATAAGTGCGTCTTCCATAGTAAAAGTAATAGTCTTTTCGCCTTCCCAGGCAATTAATCTAGCATTTCCTCTTCCACCCTATGCATATACCGTATTTGTTGCATTTTCTAAAGCAGAAGTTTTTAAAGTGTCAAAATATAAAACTGGCTCATTTTTATAAAAGACTTTATTACCAATTTTCATAGCTGATTTAGCTCTTAAGACTACATCACAAATTTCACGAACGCCAAATTTCATAGTTTTTCTCCTTTCTTTTTTAATATATATAAAAAAATAAAGGGAAAGGGAATTAAATCCCTTTCCCTTTAGTTAAAAATTATTCAATTAAACTTTCTCAATATGATCTTTTTGAGTTGTATTATACTCACTTGCTACACTACTTGTATTATGTGGAGTTCCTAAACGCTCAAAATCAGTTAAAGTATCACTATCTTCAATTACTTGAATAGCAGCAAATACTTTCTTAGTAGGATTCCATCTAGTATAATCTGGGAATGCGTCCATAGTGAATGTAAAGGTTGATGGGTCTCCAGAAGATGCCATCGTAAAGGTAAAGTTAGACTGAATTTTACAGTTAGGAATAATAAATTCAGCAGGCATATCTACGCCGTTAGTAGCACGGAATAAAGTAGAAGCTTCAAGATAGAAGTTACCACCAAATTTATCTGGGGTGATATCAATTTGGAAAGCTCCTGAAGTCTTTTCAACATAATAGTCAACAAGAACGGTTTTTCCTTCTGCAATATTAGTAAAATCATTTACTCGATTATTTGTAATCTCATGATTTTCATTTGATAAAGAGAAAGTCTTTTCATCAGAATTTTTTGTCTCTGTTGCATAAACTGTAATAGTTTTACCAGCGCTTTCTGTCTCAGAAGCAATATAAGGTTCAGAGTCAACTTCACCATTTTCATCAAGTAACATTACATATACATAATCTGCAGTATCGTCTGGTTTAGTGGCTGACCCTCCAAAATAAGGAGCTTCTGAAAGTTCTACAGTAAAAGATGATGCGTCTTTAGTTTTAATTTTAGTAATTTCTGTCTTATGAACAATAATTTTATTACTACTATCAGCTTTAGTTAAGCCAGCTCCAGTTAAGATAGAAAATCCTGCTGGAGAAATAAGAGCATCTTCCATTGTGAAAGTAACTGTTCTCTCACCTTCCCAAGCGATAAGACGAGCATTACCACGACCACCTTGAGCATATACAGTAGTTGCAGCACCTTCCATACTAGAAGTTTTTAAACTATCAAAATAAAGAACTGGTTCATTCTTATAGAAAACTTTTTCGCCAACTTTCATGGCTGCCTTTGCTCTAAGAACAACATCGCAAATTTCGCGAACACCAAATTTCATGGTTATTTTCCTCCTTTTTTTTATTAATGGATATTTTTCATCCAATTGTCTGGTTGCTTATCAGGTTTTCCACCCGCTAAGCGTGATTTTACATCAAGATCCCAATTGACCCAAAGCATATATCTTTCTACTAAATCAAAAAGCTAATACATAGTTAAATTACAACATTTTTCTATGCTCATTGAATTTAATCCAACAGTTAAAGTAGAAATATATTGAGAAAAAATGCTTCCATTTCCACCTTTTTGCTCGGCTACCCTTTGTCGAGCACGCATTAATTTATCCGCTATTTCTTTAGCTTTTTCATTGGCAGGATTAAATGTTTGAGTATCCATAGGACCTGTATTAATACAAAACGCCTAAAAAGAAACTTGCTATAAAAAATCAAAATTTGTTTCATCAATAATGGCACTATTTTCTCCTTCGCTAAGAACTATACCTCTTGGAGTTATCATTAATTTCTGATTAGGAAAAATTAAAGAAAATAATGACTTAATAGCATCTTTTTTATCAGCAGTCTCTTTTTCTTGCATTATTGTCATAAATATCTAAAAATTACTTGTATTTGATAAAAGAGTTTCGCCCTACATAATCATATTTTTATTAATACATAGAGTCTATACACCTATAAAAAAATCATTTTCACCAATAAGAGCAATTTCTTTTATGCTAGGCTAATGAAATGTGATTCCACATTCTGGAATTGGAATATCCGAACCGCACATTAAGGCTAAACGAATATCATAATTCATCAGGCTAATTATAAATCCTATTCCAATTAGCATTTATATTTTCTTGCTCTCCTGGTTTCTATGCGTATTTTGAATCCTCTCCATCATATCCATGAATTGTTTGATACATTAAAGTTAATCCCGCAAATTCATCAGATAACACAATCTAATTAGCACCTAAAAATTGCACTGTGCCAATTCCAGTAAGTCTTTGATCATTTAGCATACTATCAATCTCAGCCGCAATTTTATAAGGTCTAAGCTAGGTATCCTTTAATTGCCATTGATCAAAATGACATACAATATCAAAAGAAATTATATTATCTCTAAATTCAGGGTTAGTCATATTTTCAGTAAAATTATCAAAACTGATAATAATATAACAAAAATCTGGCTAATCAACTTTTAATTTTGGAACAATTTTAATTTGTTTTCCAAACATTTCAAGAGCTTTATCTTGTGACACATCAGGCTAGTCTAATGCGCTTGGAATATCATAATAAAGCAATTTTTTTAATCTATCATTTTTTAAAAATAAATTAATTAAAAGATTCATATCTTTTTCAACTGCCAAAAAACTTGACTTTGGAAAAGAATAATTTACAACTTTCATAAGTATTAAACTCCTTTATCTCAAAATAAAGATTCAACGACAACAGTTTTAGTTATATTATTACAAATGATATCAAACTATCCACTATAACTAGATTTCCATCGCAATCGAATCGTTTTATCATTAATCTCTTTATATTCTATTGGATATTTATTTTTATCTATTGACCAAACCGCTGGTTCTTCTCCTGTGAAAGTATATTCGTAAGCTCCTTTAGGTTTAATAAAGGATTCTCCCTAAATAAGATTCTCAACTTCTGGATTATTAGGGTTTTCTTCTTTCACTATTAAACCGCCAGCTATACCATTTTCAACGTCATCTTCAAATTCATTAACATAATATTCAACGGCATTAATTTCTAATATGCCAGGAGTTGAAATCCAATCTGTGGCTTCTACTCGCCAACAAACTTTTTGATTATCTTCCAATAGATAAAATTTAGAATATCTACTAAAATATTTTAGATTATCTTCATTTGCAGGTAATAATATATGCAAAGAATAATTAGGTCTATCAATAGATATTCCATTTTTTTGAATATAATTTATCTTTGTTTCAACTGGTCCACGCACGGCCGCATATGTAATACATTCATTACCATTTTCATCTTTAAACTTAATAGTATGTCTGCATCTGCGGATTTCCCCTCGGAAATAAGCTAGTTCAGTTTTATCCTATAAATAAATTAACCAATAAGAATTAGTATTTACCCATTCAAAAACGTCTCCTGCTTTATAATCATGCTCAAATCTAATTGAAATAATTTTATCATCATAATCCTATTTTACTTTGTCAGGATTAATTAAAGCACGAACTGGAGGCTAATTGTCTTCTGGAGAAGACTCATTAACTAACTTTTGCACTTTTTTAACAAAAGCGCCCTAATAAGAATAAAGCAAAGCTTTATCTAAACTTCGACGCTTATCTCGAATCATACGTTCTTGCTATGTCCGGCCACCCATCTGCTAAAGACGATTAGCCATCTAAGAAACTCCTTGGACTGAACTTCCAGAATATTTAGGAGAAGATAGGTAACCTAATCTTCCTCCAAGATTTCTTAATCCGTCAGTAGAAAACTCTTCTTTTCGTTTCATTTACATAACCCCCGTAAGAGTCCAATTGATTCAAATACAGTCTTTCTATAAATACTAAATTCAGGTTCTTTAGTTTTTATTCCTTCAAGTTTAGAAAGCAACTATAAAAATTGCGGATTCTCAATAAAAATTTCATTAAGACCCGCAACTTCTAAAATAACTGTATTAAGTTGTTTTTTCCAATCTTCCTTATTTTCTCTCATGGGGATTAATTTCCACATTTGATTTGTTAATCTAGAAATATTTTTATCAAAGGCTTCTTCAGTTGTAATATTAAATCCATAATTAGTCATCATATCGATCATAATATACTCCCCTTCCTAGCGTATCCCAATTAGAACGATAAAAACCATTATATGGACTATTCTCATTCTAAATTAAACGTCTACGCTTATAAAGTCTTTGCATATGGAGAGATTGTTTTTGACACTCCGAAAGTAAACTCATTAATTTCTATAAATGGTTTGCCTAAGAAGTCATTTTAAAATCACTGCCAGAATATTTCATGCGAGTGTTTTCGATTGAAGTAACCTATCGTTGGACCCAGCCGCACATCATTAAGATAGCAATAATATTAATTTCTTCTGAAGTTAATTCAAAGTTAAAAGTAGATTGATCTACATATACTTCTGAATTTTCTTCACTCTATTTTTCTTCGTCTTCTTCTAAAGTTAATTCATGCCATACTGGACCGCAAACAAAATCTTCATCTGTTATTTCACTTGCAGGTTTAACAATCGTCTAAAGAGTATAATCATCTAAAGGAATTCGTGGAAAC
>Ga0326512_10000399_pt1 | contig 37877 bp, 35 predicted proteins | sample 1_2617_0518_D_FD_203652 | JGI IMG/M metagenome (GOLD analysis project Ga0326512, IMG submission 203652) | Bovine rumen microbial communities from UC Davis, California, United States - 1_2617_0518 | ecosystem: Host-associated > Mammals > Digestive system > Stomach > Rumen | place: USA... | reverse complement strand
TCTATATCAACGACTTACAGACTGACTATGTGAAGGCGGGAGCACAGACGAACTCGGCTCATATCCGTGAACTCAGCAACTTTGCCGTCCAGCCTACCAATGTCTTCGTCAGCTATGCCTGGGAGGAACACTATACCGCCATTAACCGTACCAATGTGGTTATCGACAAGGTGACGGATGCGTCATGGCTCGACGAGCAGTCCAAGCAGAACTACATCAACGAGGCGCGTTTCCTCCGTGGCTTTGTGTACTTCAACTTAGTACGCTATTTCGGAGGAGTACCCATCGTACTGCATGACGGTGAGGGAGAAGGGGCTGCCCGCAACAGCGTCGATGAGGTGTATGAGCAGATTGTTGCTGACCTGACTGCCGCTGAGGGTCTGCCCGCCGACTATACTACCCTCGACAGCAAGGCATCCAGTCTTGCGGCATCAGCACTGCTCTCCAAGGTCTATCTCGTATGGGCGCAGACCAGTAGTGAACAAGGAAAGGCAAACCAAAACGCCTATTATCAGAAAGCTATCGACTATGCCAATAAGGTGATTAACTCCGGAAAGTACAAACTGCTGGATAAGTTCATCGACAACTGGTCGGTAGACAAGAAACATGGTGCGGAGCATATCTTCTCCATCGAGCACGACCGCACCATCAACGGTAATGTGTCGGGACACTGTACCTTCGCCACGAACTGGAGCAACTCAGAGCCTGTGCTGCTCGCCACCAGTGACAAATATTATGAGCAGACAGACCCTCGCGACCAGCGTCGTGACGGTTCCTGGGCAAAGCGTCTCTACAACCCCAACACGGGAGAAGATTTCGAGTTTACCATCCCACGCTTCCGTAAGTATATCGACTCGCTGAACTATGCCAATCCTTCTTCTCCTGGTAACTCTGCAGGACAGTCTGTCAACACCACCATTATCCGTTATGCGGAGGTGTTACTTATCAAGGCTGAGGCAGAGAACGAGCTGAACGGTCCCACGGCTGCTGCCTATGATGCCATCAACCAGATACGCCGTCGCGCCTATTGGAGTCCCTATGAGCACGCACAGTTCACTCCCTCTGACGGTTCTGCACTTGAACTTTCCGGACTCACCAAGGAGGAATTCCGTGAGCGGTTGCGTGAGGAGCGTCGTTTGGAATTCGTATTAGAAGGACAGCGTTGGTTCGACCTTATCCGCTGGCATATCCTCGTCAAGTATGTGAAAGCAAACACGCCGACTGACGCGGAGACGCTGGGTACGAAGACCACCAAAGCACAGAATGTGTCGAAGAAGAACTACCTGTTGCCACTGCCACAAGACCAGCTCATCCTGAATCGGAATCTGGAACAGAACTGGGGTTATAGCGGTGAGTCTGGCGAAGGACCTTATGACAGCACTTTTGAATAACAGAATCTCGAAATAACAATAAATAATAAAAAAACAATGAAAAAAGATTATTTAAGAATTATAGCTGTGGCTCTTCTTGTAGCCGCAAGTTTCCAAACCGTTGACGCACAGTCACAAGTAGCTAACAATCGTCGTGAGCGCATCCTGCAGGCACTCGACCAGAGTCGCCCTAACGAGTATGTGCCGGCAGGTTTCTTCCTGCATTTCGAGAACAAACTCGGACGCAAGGCAGTACAGGATCACAAGGACTTTTATCGTGCCACCAATATGGACTTCGTAAAGGTGTTCTATGAGATCAGTGTACCGCAGATTGACATCAAGAATGGCAAAGACTGGGAAAAGGTACCCGTCTATGACGAGGCGTTCTTCGCTCCTCAAGTAGCCGTTATCGAGGATCTTGCCCGTGAGTTCGGCAAAGAGGCATTCATCCTACCTACCGTCTACTCTCCCTTGGCACTTGCCCACCAGACCTTAGGTCGTGGCAAGGACCTGAAGAAACTCGCGGAGGAGAATCCTGAGGCGTTTGGTAAGGCCATCAGGAATCTCTCCCTCTCTATCGAGAACTACCTGCGCTCTGCTCGTAAGCATGGTGCCGACGGCTTCTATGTATCCAGCCAGGGTGGTGACGGCAACTCCCTCTCATCCAAGATATGGAACGAGCAGGTACGCCAGTGGGACAAACATGTCTCTGAGGTTGCCAACGAGATTGGTGAGATCAATATCCTGCATATCTGCGACTATGGTACTCCTTTTAAGAACGCTGAGGCTCTCTATGCCTTTGCCGACTATCCTGCCAGCATCATCAACGTTCCCTTGAACTTCTCCGACGGCTCTACCCTTAATCTGAAAGAAGCACAACAGCGTTTTGGTCGTCCTATCTTCGGTGGTCTGGAGCGACTGGGTGTGATAGCCACAGGCTCTGTTGAGGAAGCGAAGGCGGCTGTCGACAAGGTCTTGGAGAATGCCTCTCCCAACTTCATCCTGGGTGCTGACTGCACCGTTCCTGGAGATACCGACTGGGAGAAGTTGCGTGCTGTCATTGACTATGCGCACACCTGGCGTCAGACCCATAAGAAATAACAATAAACAGCCATTTTTTCCGTTAATTATCTAAATGAAGCAAATGTTAGTATGGATTGGCGCCCTTATTGTGGGCGCCATCCTTGGATTATTACAGACCGGATGGCTGGACGATGTGATGAACTTCGTCGCCACAATTTATGTACGGCTGTTCCAACTGCTTGCCGTTCCGACGATTGTACTTGCCGTTGCGACGACACTTACCTCATTGGGAAAAGGACAGGAGGCTGGGCGTATCTTCCGACACACCATCTCCTATACCCTGCTGACCACCATCGTGGCAGCGGCGGTGGGACTCCTCCTTTATGTGGTTATCGCACCGGGACAGTTGGATATAAAGACTGTGGAAACTGACTCCCCACTCTCCACCCCTAGTACTCAACTCTCCTACATAGACCATCTGTTAACTGTCATTCCCAATAATATTGTCAAGCCCTTTCTGGAGGGGAATGTGCTCTCTCTATTACTTTTGGCAGCGGCAATTGGTATTGCCTTAGCACGAATGCCAGAGGCAGAACAGAAGACGGTAGTAGTGAAATTCCTGCATGGGTTGCAAGACCTGTTGTTTATGATGATCCGTGGACTGATATGGACACTGCCAGTCGGTATTGTCGCCTTTGCGGCACAATTGTCGGCACAACTCAATGCCGGGGTCATCGCTGACTCATTAGGTAAGTATGTTGCCGTCGTACTGGGTGGCAACCTCCTCCAGTTCTTTGTCGTCCTTCCCCTCTTCCTGTTGCTAAGGGGATTGAATCCCATCCGTACCCTGTCGAAGATGATGCCAGCCGTCCTGATGGCACTCTTCACCAAAAGCAGTGCCGCCACCCTGCCCGTCACGATGGAGACGGCAGAGCAGCGGTTAGGAGTACAGTCGAAGGTGGCACGTTTCGTACTGCCTATCTGTACGACCATCAACATGAACGGATGTGCGGCATTTATCCTCGTCACCAGTCTCTTTGTCATGCAACAGGGCGGTATCACACTCACCTGGACCACCATGTTGTCATGGCTGCTTATCTCTGTGGTATCAGCAATAGGGAATGCAGGAGTGCCGATGGGTTGCTATTTCCTGACACTGTCCTTGATGTCAGGCATCAATGCCCCCGTTGCCGTACTCGGTATCATCCTCCCCATCTATACCATTATCGACATGGTGGAGACGGCAGTCAATGTGTGGAGCGACTCCTGTGTCTGTGCGATGACCGACCACGACCTTACGGACAGAAACGAAGGGTGACGCCCTCCCCTCTTACTTCCAGTTCTGCCATGCTGCCTACCAGCATAGGGAAGTTATGCATGTGACGGTGACCTACTGGGAAGTCGTAGCATACGGGGATATGATATTTCCGCAGGTACTCATGGAACATATAGTTCATGTCTGGGAAGGTGTTGGGCACCTTCTTATAACTGGTAAACTGTCCGATGATAACCCCCTTGACATGTGACATCAAACCGCGTACCTCTATGTTATGCAACATACGGTCGACTTTCGTCATCCCCTCCCCTGTGTCCTCAACAAAAAGGATGATCCCCGGGAGTCGCAGAGGGTCATAGTCGGATCCTGCAAGACCATGCAGCACGGACATATTACCTCCTACGAGAACGCCCCTCGCTTTTCCAGACTGGTTCAATGGATGAGCATCGACATGGTATTCTGGCAGGTCGCCAGTCATCATCCGTCGCAAAGACTGACTGACGGTATCATTCCCCTCATAGGTATTGATGGCATGACACATAGAGCCGTGAATACCCATGTTGCCTGCACATGCCTCTGCGGAGAGTAAGGCGGTGATATCGCTGAAGCCGATGAGCAGTTTGGGATAACGCTGAAAGACCTTAGGAGACAACTCACACAACAGGTGGACGGCACCATCACCGCCACGGGAACACATGATAGCCTTCACACTCGGTGTCGTCAAAGCCCACAACAGGTCTGCCTTACGTTCCTCTATCGTCCCGGCGAAACCACGATAGTCGTTCAGGGCATGCCGTCCTACAACAGTATGGAAGCCCCATCGCTCCAATGTCCGGACACCTCCGTTGATAGTGGCAGTATCCGTAGCGCTCGATGGGGAGATGATGGCGATGGTGTCGCCCTCATGTAAGAACTGAGCCGATGCGGACAACAGCAACATCGTCAGTAGCCCTGTCACATAGAAACGTTTCATGATGCCAAAGGTAATAAAAAAAATCGCAACTCCAAAGAGTCACGACTTTTTTCTTTCATTCCATGCGGAGATTTACTTCACCTTATCCACGATAGCCTTGAAAGCCTCAGGGTTGTTCATGGCGAGGTCGGCGAGCACCTTACGGTTGATCTCGATACCAGCCTTGGCAAGTTTACCCATCAGGACTGAGTAGCTCATACCCTCCAAGCGGGCTGCAGCGTTGATACGCTGAATCCACAGGGCACGGAAGTTACGTTTCTTGTTCTTACGGTCGCGATAAGCGTAGGTAAGACCCTTCTCCCAAGTGTTCTTGGCTACTGTCCAAACATTCTTGCGGGCACCAAAGTAACCGCGAGTGAGTTTCAGAATTCTTTTACGTTTTGCTCTTGATGCAACGTGATTTACTGATCTTGGCATAGTTTCTTCTTACTTTAAATGTTTGACAATAGGTGAATTAACGGAGACACAACAGGTCGCGAACCTGCTTCATGTTGGATACATCAACGATGGTTGAACCTACCAAGTTGCGCTTCTGCTTCTTGGTCTTCTTCGTCAGAATGTGACTGTGGTAAGCGTGGTGTCTCTTGACCTTACCTGTACCCGTGAACGAGAATCTCTTCTTCGCACCGGAATTTGTCTTTACTTTTGGCATTGTTTTAAATATTTAAATTGTTATTATAATCGGCGACTACGCATATACCGGGCGCGCCACCTTCTTCATTTCATTATTTCAATCCTCCTCGCTCTCTGTCAGTTTCTTCAGTGCGTCGGCACTGATCTTCGCATTGGCGAAAAGTCCTCCGTTCGACGGTGCCTGTTGTCTCTCTGCCTCTTTTGCCTCGGCAACAGACTCATCGTCGCCTACCCGTAGCCTTTCACGGTCACGAGCCTGCTGACTCTTCTTTGCAACACCTGCTTTCTTAGGTGCGAGATAGAGGAACATCTTCTTACCCTCCAGTGATGGCATGTGCTCTACCTTACCATATTCCTCCAAGTCATTGGCAAAACGCAGCAACAGCACCTCACCTTGCTCCTTGAAGAGAATAGAGCGACCACGGAAGAACACATACGCGCGTACCTTATTACCTTCTTCCAGGAACTCCTTGGCGTGTTTCAGCTTAAACTGATAGTCGTGCTCATCGGTCTGGGGTCCGAAACGAATCTCCTTCACCTCCACCTTCACTTGCTTCGCCTTCATCTCTTTCTGGCGTTTCTTCTGCTGGTAGAGGAATTTCGAATAGTCAATCAGTCGACATACTGGAGGATTGGCATTCGGCGATATCTCCACAAGGTCCACACCTTGGTCATGCGCCATATCCAATGCTTGACGAGTAGGAACGACAGTACTCTCACCCTCGCCTACAATACGTACCTCACGAACACGGATCTGCTCGTTAATGCGGTACTGATTCTTCATGTTGTCATTCTTCATCGACTGTTCTTTTCGCCTCTAATTTCTCAAATTGGGTGCAAAGATAGTGCAAATCGAACAAAAAACCAAATATTATTTGAATTTTTTTGAGATGCAGCCTATCTTCATGCCTTCAAAGAAGGCTTAAAGATACGAATAAGTGAGCAAAATACAAAATAAAAACATGTTTTTTTTATTTTTATTGTCGAGTATAGAGTCATCTTCATACATACTTCGCCCTAAGAAGGTGCCGCCTTCGACCCGAGGAAGTGCCGCCTTCGACCCGAGGAAGCGGCACCTTCAGGGGCAGGAAGTGCCGCCTTCGTAAAACACCCCTGGAAAGCAGAAAGGAAAAAACTCTTAAATAATTTGGCGGTTCAGATTATTCTTTGTAATTTTGCACACGAATTAAGGAATCCCACCCCACCCGGGGATGATTTCCTGTTCATCAAGGTGTTTCCACTCGTGAAACATTCCCACCCTATTTTTCAAACAAAATCGAAAACGAATACAGATTATATATATGTATACGAAGAATGAATTAGAACAAATGGATATCCCCCAATTGATGGAGATAGCCAATGACCTCGGTATTAAAGTGTCGCAGGACGACGAGCTGGAGACAGTGATCTATGCGATTCTCGACAAAGCCGCCGAGGACTCTGCCGCAAATGGTGGCGCCACCAAGCGTAAGCGTACCAGAATCACGAAGAAGGATAACAAGAAGGTGTATACCGTCAATGGTGCTGAAGGTGAGAATCTTGACGCGAAAGCAACCAAGCCCGTCAAGGAGAAGAAACCTTCACTCGACTCTCTGTTCGCAGAGGCTGACGCTGCAGAGGCTAAGAAACAAGAAGAGCAAAAAGAGAAAGCCACGGCTGAGGCTCCCGCAGAAGAGCCGAAACCTGCTCCCAAGAAACGTGGAAGGAAGTCGAAAAAAGAACTTGAGGAAATCGCTGCCCGTGAGGCTGCGGAGGCTGCTGCCAAGGAACAAACCACGGAGGCTGCCGCCAAGGAACAAGCAGAAGAGCCTGCTCAGGAAGTTTCTGACGTTCCTGAAGCTGCTCAGAACAACGAGGAGTCTATTGACCCCAACGTGATTGAAGAGTTACAAAACAAGATGACACCGCAGCAACAGGACAACGGCGCTGTCGCTACACCTGATGGCGTATGGGAGGGAGACCCCGGTGACGGCACCGACTTCATCACTGTCGTTGACATCCCCATCGAGGATGGAGAGGCGATTCCCACACTGGACATCTTCGACCGTCCCATGTCACAAGTGAATACGGCTGCCATGGCACCAGAGATGAATGCCTATACACCAGCCCGGAACACAGCTCCTGTTGAGAAATACAATTTTGACAACCTGATTTCAGGCAACGGCGTACTGGAGATGCTGCAAGACGGTTACGGTTTCTTGCGTTCCAGCGACTATAACTATCTGTCGTCACCAGATGACATCTACGTAAGTCCGCAACAAATCAAGAAATATGGACTCAAGACCGGTGATGTCATTGCATGCAGCGTACGTCCTCCCCATGATAACGAGAAATATTTTGCCATGACGGATGTGGAGACCATCAATGGTCGCCAGCCACAGGAAGTACGTGACCGTGTGAGCTTCGAACACCTCACCCCACTCTTCCCTGACGAGAAATTCACGCTCTGTGGCGACCCCGCCACAACAAACCCCTCTGTCCGCATTGTCGACCTGTTCTCGCCAATCGGCAAGGGACAGCGCGCCCTGATTGTCGCCCAGCCGAAGACAGGTAAGACGATTCTCATGAAAGATATCGCCAATGCCATCGCCGCCAACCACCCAGAGGCTTATATCATGATGTTGCTGATTGACGAGCGTCCTGAGGAAGTGACAGACATGGCACGTACCGTGAATGCCGAGGTGATTGCCTCCACCTTCGACGAGCCAGCCGACCGTCATGTGAAAATCGCAGGTATCGTATTGGAGAAGGCGAAGCGCATGGTAGAGTGCGGACATGATGTGGTGATCTTCCTCGACTCTATCACTCGTCTTGCACGAGCTTACAACACCGTAGCACCGGCAAGTGGAAAAGTACTGACGGGTGGTGTCGACGCTAATGCCCTGCAGAAACCCAAGCGTTTCTTTGGTGCTGCTCGTAACATTGAGAATGGTGGCTCACTGACGATTATCGCCACCGCACTGACTGACACTGGTTCTAAGATGGACGAAGTGATCTTCGAGGAGTTCAAGGGTACAGGTAACTCTGAGTTGCAGCTCGACCGCATGCTTGCCAACAAACGTGTATATCCTGCTGTCAACCTCGTACAGTCATCTACCCGTCGTGATGATCTGTTACAGGATCAGACGACACTGAACCGCATGTGGATTATCCGTAAGTTCATCGCCGAGATGAATCCTATTGAGGCAATGAACACGGTGCGCGACAGACTGGTGCAGACACATTCCAACGAAGAGTTCCTGCTCGCCATGAATGGATAAATATAATAAAGAATTAACATACAAAACTAAATAAACAATGGAAAGAGACAATGCGATTTTTGAGCTCATAGAGAAAGAGCATCAACGCCAATTGAAAGGTATCGAACTGATTGCGTCGGAGAACTTCGTCAGCGATCAAGTAATGGAGGCTATGGGTAGTTACCTGACCAACAAATACGCAGAGGGTTACCCCGGACACCGTTACTATGGCGGTTGTCAGGTAGTTGACGAGGTGGAGCAGCTTGCTATCGACCGTGTCTGCAAACTGTTTGGCGCAGAGTATGCCAACGTACAGCCACACTCTGGCGCACAGGCAAATGCCGCTGTGCTGCTTGCTGTACTGAAACCAGGTGATACCTTCATGGGTATGAACCTCGACCACGGCGGTCACCTCTCTCATGGCTCACTAGTGAACACCAGCGGTATCCTCTACAAGCCTGTAGGTTATAACCTCAACAAAGAGACAGGTCGTGTGGACTATGACGAGATGGAACGCCTCGCTTTAGAGCACAAGCCCAAACTGATTATCGGCGGCGGTTCCGCTTACAGTCGTGAGTGGGATTACAAACGGATGCGTGAGATTGCCGACAAGGTAGGTGCCCTGCTGATGATCGACATGGCACATCCTGCAGGACTCATCGCAGCAGGTCTGCTTGACAATCCTGTGAAGTATGCTCACATCGTGACCTCTACTACTCACAAGACCCTTCGTGGTCCTCGTGGCGGTATCATCCTCATGGGCAAAGACTTTGAGAATCCTTGGGGTTACAAGACTCCAAAGGGCGTTACAAAGATGATGTCACAACTACTGAACTCCGCTGTATTCCCTGGTCAGCAGGGCGGTCCTCTGGAGCATGTCATCGCCGCCAAGGCGGTAGCTTTCGGTGAGGCGCTAAAACCAGAGTTCAAGGAGTGGGCAAAGCAGGTCCAGAAGAATGCCAAGGTACTTGCCGAGGAACTGATCAAACGTGGCTTTACCATCGTCAGTGGAGGCACAGACAACCACTCTATGCTGGTTGACCTCCGCTCAAAATATCCTGAGCTGACAGGTAAGGTGGCAGAGAACGCCCTCGTTGCCGCAGACATCACCGTCAACAAGAACATGGTGCCCTTCGACAGCCGTTCTGCATTCCAGACCAGTGGTATCCGTTTGGGAACTCCTGCCATCACAACCCGTGGCGCAAAGGAAGACCTGATGGTGGAGATCGCAGCCCTCATCGAAGAGGTGCTGAATGCCCCAGAGGACGAGCAAGTCATTGCCAGTGTCCGCAAGCGCGTCAATGAGCGCATGAAGGACTACCCTCTTTTCGCTTACTAAAATAAAGAAAACGGGGCCGTATCGATTCGATCGGGATACTCATCAAATTACATTGAAAACTGAGTTGTCTTTTTGCCAATGGCGGGCCACATCTCTTCGGAGAAGTTGTAAAACCGGTGGATTACAAAGGCTGAGAGCGCTCTTCATCTTATAACAAAGGAGTTTTCATCACATCCTCGATGCGGCCCTTTCTTTTTTTCAATAGATAGTATTATGTTTTCCGGTATCATAGAAGAGTTTGCTACTGTAGTAGCTATCCACAAAGACAGGGATAATATCGGCTTTACCCTGCGCTGCTCGTTTGTTGATGAACTGGGCATTGACCAGAGCGTTGCACATAATGGCGTATGCCTGACCGTGGTCAGTATTATGGACGGAACCTATACCGTCACAGCAATGAAAGAGACATTGGAACGCTCCAACCTCGGACTGCTGCAGGTGGGCGACAAGGTAAACGTGGAGCGCTCGATGCTGATGAACGGACGACTTGACGGACATATCGTACAAGGACATGTCGATGAGACAGCAAACTGCATTGCCGTCGAGGATGCCAACGGATCTACCTACTTCACCTTTGAATACAAGGAGGACAAGGAGATGGCACAGAATGGCTACTTCACCGTTGACAAAGGCTCTGTAACCGTCAACGGAGTATCACTCACCGTATGCAATCCCACCAAGAACACTTTCCAAGTGGCGATTATCCCCTATACCTTTGAGCATACTAATTTTTGCGACATCAAGGTGGGCAGTGTCGTGAATCTCGAATTCGACATCATTGGGAAATACATTGCCAGACTGCAGCAATTGAAATAGATACCACCTTATTATATAAATAGGTGTAAAGTAACCTCCCTCCGTCAAGGAAACAATCTTTTTTCAAAAAAAAATGCTAATATATTTTCGTTTCCCGCTGAAAATCAGTATCTTTGCAGTCCAAAATAAAATAATTCAGTACAAGTAAACATTTTAGATACCATATCAAGATGACAAAAGCAGACATTATCAACAAGATTGTTGAGGACACTGGCCTTGCAAAGAAAGACGTAGCAGCCACAGTGGAGGCATTTATGGAAGAGATTCGTCAGAGCATGGCAGTACAAAAAGAAAACGTATATCTACGTGGGTTTGGCACATTTACCATCAAGCATCGTGCCAAGAAGACGGCTCGCAATATCTCCAAGAACACGACACTGGTGATTGACGCACACGACTTCCCCTCCTTCAAGCCCGCCAAGAGCTTTATCGCTAAGATGAAATAAAACATCAAACATTTAAATTATACACATTATGCCAAACGGAAAGAAAAAGAAGGGCCACAAGATGGCTACTCACAAGCGTAAGAAGAGACTGCGCAAGAATCGTCACAAGAGCAAGTAAGTCTTGCTAAGTCTAAAAGAAATGAAAGGAGTGTACTGACAAGCCGGCAGGCAAGTTGGTACACCCTTTCCATTAAAGAACAAACAACTAAGTATGAATAGTGAAGTAATCATTGACGTCCAACCGAAAGAGATCTCCATCGCCCTTCTCGAGGATAAAGACCTGGTGGAATACCAGAATGAGAAACGAGAGGCGTCTTTCTCTGTCGGGAACATTTATCTGGGCAAGGTTCGTAAACTCATGCCTGGACTGAACGCATGCTTCGTGGATGTGGGTTCTGAACGCGATGCCTTCTTACACTATCTTGACTTAGGCACTCAATTCAGCTCTTACGAGAAGTATCTCAAACAGGTACAAAGCGACAGGAAACGGCTTTTTCCTATTTCCAAGGCAACACGTCTGCCGGATCTGCCCAAAGAAGGAAGTGTGCAAACCATTCTCAAGCAGGGACAGGAGATCTTAGTACAAGTTGTCAAGGAGCCCATCTCCACAAAAGGCCCCCGACTGACCTGCGACCTTAGTTTTGCCGGCAGGTATATGGTATTGATGCCTTTCCAGGAAAAAGTGTCCGTATCCTCGAAGATCAAGAAAGGAGAAGAGCGTACACGTCTGAAACAACTCATACAAAGTATCAAGCCCGCTAACTTCGGAGTCATTGTCAGGACTTCCGCCGAAGGAAAGCGTGTCGCGGAGCTTGATGCGGAAATGAAAGTATTGGTAAAACGCTGGGAAGACACCATCACGAAAGTACAGAAAGCGACCACAACACCACAATTGGCTTTCGAAGAGACGGGCAGGGCTGTCGCGATGCTACGCGACCTCTTCGACCCCACGTACGATGGTATCTATGTCAATGACACTGAAATCTTCCAGCAAGTAAAAGACTATGTCGGTCTGATCGCTCCAGATAAGAAAGACATTGTCAAGCAGTATACAGGCACTGTACCCATCTTCGACAATTTCAATGTCACCAAGCAACTGAAGTCATCCTTTGGACGGACTGTCAACTACAAGCGCGGAGCCTATCTGATTATCCAACACACAGAGGCGATGCATGTAGTGGATGTCAACAGCGGCAACCGCACCCGAGCAGAAAACGGACAGGAGGCTAACGCACTGGAGGTGAACCTCGGAGCCGCCGACGAACTGGCTCGTCAGCTGCGCCTTCGTGACATGGGTGGCATTATCGTGGTTGACTTTATCGACATGAATCTTGCAGAAGACCGCCAAATGCTTTATGAGCGGATGTGCAAGAACATGCAAAAAGACCGTGCCCGCCATAACATCCTGCCACTGAGCAAGTTCGGACTGATGCAGATTACCCGTCAGCGTGTCCGTCCCGCTATGGATGTGAATGTCGAGGAGACCTGTCCCACCTGTTTTGGTAAAGGAAAGATCAAATCATCTATCCTGTTTACAGACCAGTTAGAGAGCAAAATTGACCGCTTAGTCAACAAGATAGGCATCACCAGTTTCTCACTCCACGTACACCCTTATGTCGCAGCCTATATCAACCAAGGTGTTATCTCACTGAAACGCCGCTGGCAGATGAAATACGGCTGGGGAATCCGAATCATTCCTTCGCAGAAACTGGCTTTCCTGCAATATGAGTTCTATGACAAGGACCGTCAGTTCATCGACATGCAAGAGGAAATAGAAACAAACGAATAAACAAATACCGTCAGGTCATGGTTACTTTGAAAGTTATCTTCTGGATATGTCTGGCATTGGTATTCTATACCTATTTAGGTTATGGTATCCTGCTCTGGAGCTTGATACGACTGAAACGTCTCTTTAAAGGGAAACCAAAGAAGGCACAACTGCCCCCAGAGAATGAGTTACCAGAAGTAACCCTGATGATATGCGCATACAACGAGCAGGATATCGTAGATATCAAGATGGAGAATACCCACCAGATCACCTACCCTAAACTGCACGTTGTATGGGTAACTGACGGTTCGAATGACGCCACCAACGACTATCTTGCAAAATATCCTGACGTTCAGTTGATCTTTTCCCCTGAGCGTCGCGGGAAAACCGCTGCCCTGAATCACGGACTGGGTGAAGTCACAGACGAGCTTGTGGTGATGACTGATGCGAACACCATGCTGAACCCTGAGTCCATTACGGAGATTGTCCGTTGCTTCATGGATCCACAGGTAGCATGCGTCGCGGGAGAAAAACACGTAACAGCCCGTCATGAAGGACAAGCCGCAGCGGAAGGAGAAGGCCTCTATTGGAAATATGAGAGTACCCTCAAGCGGTGGGACGGAGAACTCTACTCTGCCATGGGAGCCGCTGGGGAATTATGCGCCATCCGCAGGTCGCTCTATGAGCCGATGCCAGAGAATGCGTTGCTCGATGATTTTGTCATGTCACTCCGTATGGTGGACAAAGGTTACAAAATCGCATACACCTCTGATGCCTACGCAATGGAGTACGGTTCTGCCGATTTAGCGGAAGAGTCGAAACGCAAGCGTCGAATCGCTGCTGGTGGACTACAGAGTATCTGGTGGCTACGCGACATGATGAACCCCTTCCGCCAACCAATAGTCGCCTTTCAGTTGATTTCCCATCGTGTCTTGAGATGGAGCATCACCCCTATTGCCCTCCTTTTACTGATTCCCCTGAACGTGGTATTGGTATTTATGAAAGCAGGGATTCTGTATAACATCATCTGGATTCTACAGATATTGTTCTATTTAGCAGCTTTTTTAGGCTATTGGTTAGAAAAGAATGGCAAAAAAAACAAACTCCTTTATATCCCTTATTATTTCCTGTTTATGAACCTTAATGTGTTCCGCGGTATGGCATACTTGAAAAGTCATCAGAACAGTGGTGCATGGGAAAAAGCAAAAAGAGGATAAAAAAACATCTTAATATTTTTGTAATTCGAAAAATATTCTATACCTTTGCAAAATATATCACTTAATCGGTGAGAAGCAATGACTCAAGACGAACGTGAATTACTCCTGCAGAAAATTGCAGAAGCCAATGCTAAGTTAGATGCTGCCAACCAGAAGTTGTTAGCGGCAAATAATAAATTAGCAGAATATGAGGAGAAGGCTCACGATGCTGAGAAAGCCAGCAAGATGAAATCCCTCTTCCTCGCTAACATGAGTCATGAAATCCGCACTCCCCTCAATGCCATTGAAGGTTTTTCCAGAGTCATGTGCGAGACAGACTCTCAGGAAGAGCGTTCAAAATATATGGAGATTATTGAAAGCAATAATACCCGTTTGATGACACTTATCAACGAGATTCTCGACTTGTCAAGAGTTGAGTCTGGTGAGGTTGTCATCAAGAAGACAATGACTGACCTGAACGAGGTGTGCCATAACATCATGAACACCTTTAAGTTTAGATGTCCCGAAACGGTGCAGATGATATGGAATAAGCCCAACATGGCTGTTACGCTAAATACGGATGCCAATCGTATCATGCAGGTATTCTCCAACCTGATCAGTAATTCATTAAAGCATACATCCAAAGGTAGTATTACTTACGGCTATCGCATGATTGATGATGGTCAGGAAGTAGAATTCTACGTATCGGACACAGGCACAGGCATTGCACCGGAAGATATGGACGTCATCTTTAACACATATGTCTCTAAAGATGCGGAAAGCTCACAGAACGGCTATGGTCTTGGACTTCCGCTCAGTAAGATTATTGTGGAGAAACTGGGTGGCACAATCTCTGTCTCATCAACACTTGGCGAGGGTTCCACCTTCCGTTTTCACCTGCCTTTCGAAGGTACAATAGGAGGAGTTGCTAAAAATACACGTATCACCACGAATTCGAGAACGATTCGTGTCAGCACACGCACTGACGTGGAAAATGCACCGCTGATTCTGGTAGCAGAAGATGAGGACAATAACTTCGAACTGGTTAAGGTTGTCTTGTCAAAACGTTACCGTCTGCTACGTGCCCATAATGGCATTGAGGCAGTAACCATCTGTGAGGACGAGCATCCTGACCTGATTCTGATGGACATCCGCATGCCGGACATGAATGGCTTAGACGCCACACGTATTATCAAGGAAGTCAACCATGACGTACCTGTCATCGCATTGAGCGCTTATGCTTTCGATGAGAATATCAAGGAAGCGAAAGAGGCTGGATGCAATGATTTTATTGCTAAGCCTTTCCGCGTAGAGGATTTGCTTGACATAATACAGAAATACTTGAAAAAATAACTTCTATGGGAAAACTTGCTGTTTATAAGTATGTGGCAATGATGTTTCTAGTGCTGCAACTTATTGTGTCTGCCTATACCTTCTTAGGTCTATTTGGAGGTGATGTCAACCCTGCGGGCAATATGGCACGAGCCATGGTGGTCTATATCCTTCCGATATTGATTATCGCCAACTTCGTGTTACTCGTCTACTGGTTAGTACGCAAGCGTTGGTTTATTGCCATCATTCCGTTTATCACGATACTTTGCTGTATCCCGTATATCGGAACCCTTTTCCAAATACGCTCTATTGACGAGAAAGCGGTTGATGCACAAAAGGGACTGAAGATCGCAACCTATAACGTGGCAAGATTCAACAGGGAGACTTCCGGCTTCTTGGCACAGGACATACTAGCAGAAATGAAGAGACAGAAAGTGGATGTTTTCTGTATTCAAGAATATATGGAGACCGGCGGTGACATCAAAAACACTGAATCCTACAAAGAGTATTTTCCTTATGTGGCATTAGCAGGAAGGGATGTCGCCCTATTCAGCCGTTACCCCATCAAAAAGATGAAGCCCTTCCTTTTTGAAGATTCCGGACAAGCGGGCATGTATGTGGATATTGATGTGAATGGAGAGAAAATTCGTGTCTTTAATGTTCACTTAGAGACGACAGGCATCAATGGAACGATGTATCAGGCTGGAAAACTGGAAACACAAGGCTATGACGTGAGCAAGAACCGTGTGCTGAGCGCCATTTACGGCAACTATTCGTTAGGAATGCTGTTCCGTGCCTCTCAGGCAAATATCATTGCCAACGAGATACGTTCCTCAGAGATACCGTGTATTGTGTGTGGTGACTTCAATGATGTCCCCTACTCTTACGTCTATAAGACGATGTTGGGTGACCTCGTGGACGGTTTCAAGGAGTGTGGAAGTGGCGGATACATGGGAACTTACCGTGGCAAGAAAAATGTCCGTATCGACTATATCTTCCATAGTGAGAGATATAAAGGACTAGAGTATCATAAAACAGAACTGACCTACTCTGACCACTACCCAGTGTTTATGAAGATTGCATTACCATAATAAACAAAACATCCCGACTGTGTGGTCGGGATGTTTTGTTTATACAATCTTGAATCTCACCCTGAACGACCGCTCATGCTCGTCCCAATTGGTACCTAACATCTCGAAATGTCCTATCTGACTAGTGGAGCGTACATGTTTCCCGATACATGGACAGACATCATAGTCACCGATACGCACCAGTCGGATGGTCTCAGAAGCATCATCAGGCAGTCGGTCTGGTGACACACCTTCTGGAAGATTATCCCGGGTCACAAACTCAAAAGTAACAGGAAGGTCTTCGTCGATAAGTTCATTCATCCTACGTTCTATCTCCCTCTCCTCCTGTCGGGAAGGTTTATGGTCGATATGAAAACTCATCTTACTCTTCTTCCGTTCGATATGTGCATTATAGGAACGCTCGCATCCGAACAACCGAATCATCGTCTGGTTCAGGAGATGCTCTGCAGTATGTGCAGGAGGATATTCCTCTTTATGATGTTCGTTTAAGATAAAATCTTCCATCTCACACTTTCATCTTTAACACGTATCCGCCTCTTGCATCCATTGTCAGACGGATGGAACCGTCACGTTTCAACTCTGTATCCTCTTTCTCCTTTGTCAACAGATCCACGGTAGGATATACTCCCTCTTCTATTTTCAGATAGTCAAAGGCATGAGCCGGGATGTTAACATCAATTGCAACAGCATAATCATCGAAATTCACCGCTACCAACAAGAGATCCTTATCTGCTTTTCTGAGGAACACATACTGACGCTCCAACAGTGGGTTCACATACATCAAATCAAAGAACACGCCATCTCTGACAGCCTTTTCCTTACGGGCTATCTGCATGACACGCTTATGAATATCAAAAAGCTGTTTCTCCTTTGCCGTCAATTTATTCTCTGCCGCACGACAAAGGGTATCAATACTCCAATAGTCGAAGATCGTCGTACGACCATCATTACCACTGAAACCCTCTTTGTCCATACCATGCTCACCATATTCCTCTCCAGCATACAACATGAAAGGATTCTGTTGCATCAGCAACGAGGCTATCATTGCCGGCACGCCCTTCATGGCATCTGCCGCAAAGAAATCGCTGGCGATACGCTGCTCATCATGATTCTCCAAGAAATAGAGCATGTGGTCACGAATATCATCCGTCTGCTGCCAGGCTCCACTGATAGCACTAGTAGGAGCTTGATGACAGATGACGTTACGCATCGTGTCATACATCCCCACTTTGTCGTACAGCCAATCAAAACCTGAAGCGATATAATGACGATACTCATTGGGATTATACACCTCACCCACAAAGACAACATCCTTGTATTTCCGCTTGACAATCGTTGTGGCATATGCCCAGAAATCAGCTGGTACCATCTCCGCCATATCACAACGGAAACCGTCTATGCCTTTGGATGCCCAGAACAACAGGATATCTGTCATCTTCTTCCAAGTATTGGGAATCGGTTCAAAATGTCCAACGCAACCGGCATAATAATCGACACCGTAGTTCAGTTTCACGGTCTCATACCAGTCATTCCTCCCTGGAGCATTGTCGAAACGGTCATTTCCCGTTGCCTTGGCAGGTTCCTCAACATATGGTTCCTGTTCCCCATGATAAAGGTCAAAAGATGGCATAAAACGCTGACCCGGACAATAGTAAAAATTATTGTTTACCGGGTCAAAACCGCAGTCAGAACGGTCATCCTCACCCAAGTCCTTCACACCTGCCGGTTTACAGATAGAATGATACTGACGAGCCACATGATTTGGAACAAAGTCGATGATGACCTTCAGTCCCGCCTCATGGGTACGCGCCACCAACTGTTCAAACTCAGACATACGCTGGTTAACATCCATTGCCAAATCCGGATCAATATCATAATAGTCCGTAATAGCATATGGAGAGCCTGCCTTCCCCTTGACGACAGCTGAGTGCTGTCGAGGGATACCATAGGCTGTATAGTCAGTGACCGTAGCATGTCGGATAATTCCCGTATACCACACATGACTGATACCCATCCGCGCCATGCCTTCCAACACCTCTGGAGTAAAGTCTGCCATCTTTCCGCAGCCGTTCTCCTCGATGGTGCCGTTCTCTTGTCTTGTCGTGTTCCGATTCCCGTAAAGACGGGTGAATACCTGGTAGATGATAACCTTCTCTTTCATTATTCTGTTCCTCTAAGGAATTTATTCGATACCGTGCGCAGATACCTCTTTGTTGATCTTGGCAATCATACCCTGCAGGGCTTTACCAGGACCGCACTCCGTGAAGTCGTCAGCACCATCGGCTATCATATTCTGCACAATCTGTGTCCAACGTACAGAGCTCGTTAACTGGGCAATCAGGTTTGCCTTAATCTCTGCCGCATCCGTATGAGGCTTAGCGTCCACGTTCTGATAGACTGGACATTTCGGAGTCTGGAACTCTGTCTTCTCAATAGCTGCCTGCAGCTCATCCTTAGCAGGCTGCATCAGAGGAGAATGGAATGCACCACCCACCTTCAGAGGCAATGCACGCTTGGCACCTGCAGCTTTCAACTGTTCACAAGCCTCGTTGATGGCTTCAATATTACCTGAGATAACCAACTGACCCGGGTTATTATAGTTAGCTGCTACACATACGCCCTTGCCCATCTTGCTAACCTCGGCGCATACCTCTTCAACTTTCTCGTCTGGGAGTCCTATAATGGCAGCCATCGTGGAGGGCTGTGCCTCACATGCCTTCTGCATTGCCATAGCACGGGCATATACCAGCTTCAGACCATCCTCAAAGCTCAACGCACCGGCAGCCACCAATGCAGAGAACTCACCCAGAGAGTGACCTGCCGTCATCTCTGGCTGGAATTGATCACCCATACAGATGGCAGAGATCACTGAGTGAAGGAATACGGCAGGCTGCGTCACCTTTGTCTGCTTCAAATCCTCATCAGTACCCTCAAACATGATATCGGTAATACGATAGCCCAGAATATCATTAGCCTTCTCAAAAAGTTCTTTCGCTGTGGCGTTGTTGTCATAGAGGTCCTTACCCATACCTACGAACTGTGCTCCCTGTCCGGGAAAAACAAATGCTTTCATTTTTTTTCTATTTTGATTAATTTGACTTACCTTTATTAATATTCGCCGACAAAGGTACGAATTTTTTCGCTAAGTAAAGAATAATTGGCAAAACATTTGGAGTTATCATGGTTTTTCCTTATCTTTGCGGATTAGAATCTACTAAATAATTTTTAATATTATGTTATCACAACAAGACCTAAAACAACTTGCCCAGAAGGGCATCAGTGAAGCTCAGATTGAGTATCAGCTCGGACAGTTCAAAACGGGATTCCCTTTCCTGAAACTGGAAGCCGCTGCCAGTATTGAACGTGGCATTGTCGCTCCTAACGAAGCCGACCGTAAAAAGTATGTAGAGGCTTGGCAACAGTATAAGGCTGCCGGCAAGCGCGTCGTGAAATTCGTTCCTGCCTCTGGTGCTGCCAGTCGTATGTTCAAAGACATGTTTGCCTTTGTGGATGCTGACTATGACGTGCCTACTACAGATTTCGAGAAGAAGTATTTCGACAATATCGAGAAGTTTGCTTTCTATGATGAACTCGATGCTGCTTGTCAAAAGAATGAAGGCAAGGGCATCAAGGCACTCATCAGCGAAGGTAACTACAAGGCTGTAGCTGCCAACATGTTGAAGGCAGAGGGTCTCAACTACGGACAATTACCCAAGGGCTTGCTACTCTTCCACAACTATCCAGAAGGTCCTCGCACCCCTATGGAGGAACATCTTGTTGAGGGAGCGCTCTATGCTGCATCTAACGGTGAGGCACATGTACATTTCACCGTCAGTCACGAGCACATGGATCTTTTCAAAGCAAAGGTAGCGCAAAAGGCAGATGTCTATGCCAAGAAATATGGTATCAAGTACGACATCACCTTCTCTGAGCAGAAGCCTTCTACTGATACTATTGCTGCCAATCCTGACGGTACCCCGTTCCGCAACAGTGACGGCACCCTGCTGTTCCGTCCAGGCGGTCATGGTGCTCTGATTGAGAACCTCAACGAGATAGAGGCTGATGTCATCTTTGTGAAGAATATCGACAATGTGGTACCTGATCGTCTGAAACCTGAGACAGTAGAGTGGAAACAGATCATCGCTGGTGTACTCGTCACCCTACAGGAGAAAGCCTTTGAGTATCTGCGTCTGTTGGATACAGGAAAGTACAGCCATGAGCAGATTGAGGAGATCATCCGCTTTGTACAACAAGACCTCTGCTGCCGCAAGTCGGATATCAAGGAACTGGAGGATGCCGAACTGGTTATCTACTTACGCAACAAGCTCAACCGCCCGATGCGCGTCTGCGGTGTGGTAAAGAACGTAGGTGAGCCTGGTGGTGGCCCGTTCCTTACTTACAATCAGGACGGTACCGTATCGTTACAGATTTTGGAGAGCTCACAGATTGACAAGTCAAACAAGGAGTATATGGAGATGTTCACTAAAGGCACCCATTTCAATCCCGTTGACCTCGTATGCGCAGTTAAGGATTACAAGGGCAATGCTTTCGACCTGCCTAAGTATGTCGACCCGACTACGGGATTCATCTCTCAGAAATCGAAGAGTGGCAAGGAGTTACAGGCATTGGAATTGCCAGGTCTGTGGAACGGTGCCATGAGCGACTGGAGCACTATCTTTGTAGAAGTTCCCCTCGGCACTTTCAACCCCGTAAAAACCGTCAACGACCTACTACGTGAACAACATCAGTAATTTAACACATCGAGGCTTGCCGACCGGCAAGCCTCGATGTTAGTTATCAGTTACCAATTTCATCATATATTGCATCAACGTCTTCAACCCCTCTCCACTAGGACGGGCATTGTATCCAGCCGAGCTGATTGACTCTCCGTCAGAGAACTTAGCGGTGAAAGACCATGAATACCCATCCAAGACTTCGAAGAAAGGACGGTATCTTTCCTTATACCTGTACATCTTATGCCCTTTGACGATGTCTCTCAATTCCGTAAGCACCTCTGCCTTCACTTTTTTCTCAATAATCTCACCATAGCTTTCCTTTTGAGCCTTGACAATAACGGAACCGTCTTTCTGAAGTTCCACACACCCATAGTACCTATACCCTGCCATTGTCCCTTGCTCCGAATACTCTATCATGACCAATTGACCTTTTGGCATCCTCGAGAAAATTCCCTGTAAGGACTGGGTACCCAGCCAACTACTCATCAAACTGATTAAAATCCATGTTGACATATCCTACATTTTAAAAGGTTACATATCTTAGTTTTCATATTTTATACTTTTTCTTCTCATGGACAGCTCGTTGCGGTGTACCGGACATTCCGCCTATGGACGGAGATTTCACACCACGATAGCCGTTCCACCGCTGCATGATTTTATCGACATAACCCGCGGTCTCTGAACCTCGCATATACCCATACTTCACGACGGGGTCGTTGTAGTATTCCGGCTGGGCAAGCATCAAGATATAATGACTGACATCCGACCAACGTTGTGGGTCACGACCGTTTTTTCTTGCCAGTGCCATCGCGTCACGAACATGGTTGGCACCACCATTATAGGCGGCTAGGATGAACTTGATGCGCTCCTGCTGATTACGGATATCCGAGAATGAGCGGTCAAGTTCACCAATGAGTTTGGCAGCAGTGGCAATACTCTTCTCCGGGTTAAACATATCCGACCGTGCCAATCCAAGATGGTCAGCCGTAGAAGGCATGATCTGCATCAGTCCACAGGCACCAGCCCACGAACGAGCCTGTGGGTCGAAGGTTGACTCTTGATAGCACTGTGCCGCCATCAGACGCCAGTCCCAGCGGATGCTGCGACAGTACTGTTGGAAATAGGCGTCATAATGGGAGATGACACCCCCCTTGGCATTCAGCATAGGAGCATAGACACGGCGTTTAACAGAACGTGACGACAACAAATAATCCTCTTCCTTCTTCACCTCATCCAACAGTTTAGGGGTATACCATTCCGTTAGCGCCTTTACCAACTGGGGTTTATCGTCACCTATCTTCCAAGCGAGTCGTTTAGACAGAGAACTGTTGCGAAACAAGATTAAGTCAGCATCCCCATCGGCAAGACGGTGTACCATCTCAAGAGAGTCACGACAGACCTCCACTCGAAGACTCACTCCTATCTTATTCGCAAAACGCTGACAGAGCATATATTCCGTACCCAGTTGCTTTCCACGATAGTCATAATAGGTCTCTGGTCCTGTCACAGCGAGTGCTATCAACTCACCATTACTGACAATTTGCTCCAAGTCGAAGTCGCCAGCAATAGAATCTGTCTCTTCTCCACCCCATGGTGTCATCGGTTCCTGTTGTTTCTTGGTACAGGAAGCCAGCAGGATCATCAACCCTAAAAGATGAATATATATACTCTTTTGCGTCAAAATCTTTGTATTTTGAGTGCAAAGGTACGATTAAGCGAGCACAAAACAAAACATTTTCTTGCAAATATGATGAGAAATGCGTACCTTTGCGCACTAAATTAGCTAATTAGTTATATGTTAAGAATTGCAGTACAGTCAAAAGGTCGTCTGTTTGACGACACCATGAACCTGCTCGCAGAGGCAGATATCAAGGTTAGTTCAGGACGACGCACACTATTGGTTCAGTCGGGCAACTTCCCATTGGAAGTGCTCTATCTCCGTGATGACGACATTCCCCAAAGTGTGGCAAGTGGTGTTGCCGACATCGGTGTGGTCGGTGAGAACGAGTTTGTAGAGCGAGGTGAAGATGCGGAAGTCATCTCTCGCCTAGGATTCTCCAAATGCCGTCTCTCCCTTGCCATCCCCAAAGAAATCGACTATCAAGGTGTAGAGTGGTTTAATGGCAAGAAAATTGCCACCTCCTACCCTAATATCCTCCGTCAGTTCATGACAGAGAAAGGTATCCATGCTGAGATTCATGTCATCACCGGTTCTGTGGAAATCAGCCCGGGCATCGGTCTTGCAGATGGCATCTTTGATATTGTCAGCAGTGGCTCTACCCTTGTGAGCAATAATCTCCGAGAGGTAGAGGTAGTGATGGAAAGTGAGGCTTTGCTGATCGGACACAAGGGAATGACGCAGGAGAAGCGTGATATCCTGGAGCAGATGCTGTTCCGCTTCAAGGCGGTGAAAGACGCCGAGGACAAGAAATATGTTCGCATGAATGCTCCGAAAGCCCGTTTGCAGGAAATCATCAACGTATTGCCAGGCTTAAAGAGTCCTACCATCATCCCCCTCGCCGACGACGAGTGGTGCTCTGTTCATACCGTCCTTGACCAGAAACGTTTCTGGGAGATTATCGGTAAGTTGAAGGAGATGGGAGCACAGGGTATCTTAGTGACACCAATTGAGAAAATGATTCTTTAAAGACTGAAGAACTAAAGGATTGAAAATTGAAATGAGAATCTTTAAATATCCGAAACGGGAGCAATGGGCAGAGATCGTAGAACGTCCACGACTCGACCTGACGAAGCTGAACGCTACGGTGAGCAGCGTCCTTGCAGACGTGAGACAGCGAGGAGATGCAGCGGTAAAGGAATATGAGGAGAAGTTCGACAAGGCAATACTTACCTCTCTTGCTGTCACTGAGCAGGAGATGGACGAGGCGGAGCAGGCTATCAGCAACGACTTGAAGGACGCCATCATCCTCGCTCATCATAACATCAAAGTATTCCATATCTCCCAGCGTTTCGTAGGACAGAAAATCAAGACGCAGGAAGGAGTGACCTGTTGGCAGAAGAGTGTTGCCATCGAAAAGGTAGGACTCTACATTCCAGGCGGCACGGCACCACTTTTCTCTACCGTCCTGATGCTTGCGACTCCTGCCAAGATCGCTGGCTGTAAAGAAATCGTGCTCTGCACCCCTCCCAACAAGGAAGGCAAAGTGAATCCCGCCATCCTCTATGCCGCCCGTGTCGCTGGTGTCAGCAAGATTTTCAAAGCCGGCGGTGTACAGGCTATCGGTGCGATGGCATACGGTACGGAATCTGTTCCTAAGGTCTTTAAGATTTTCGGTCCTGGTAACCAATATGTGATGGCGGCAAAGCAACAGGTCAGTCTTGACGAGGTGGCTATCGACATGCCCGCAGGACCTTCCGAGGTCTGTGTCCTTGCCGATGAGACTGCCAATGCAGAGTTTGTTGCTGCCGACTTATTGTCGCAGGCTGAGCATGGTATTGACTCCCAGGTACTGCTCATCACAACCTCTGAGAGTAAACTGGAGGAAATCCATCAACAGGTTGATAAACAACTTGAAGTATTGCCACGCAAAGAACTGGCTTCCAAAGCATTAGAGAACAGTTGCTATGTACTCGTCAAAGACTATAACGAGATGATGGCATTAACGAATCTCTATGCACCAGAGCATTTGGTGATACAGACCAAGAACTACGAAGAACTGGCAGAGAAGGTCATAAACGCAGGCAGTGTGTTCTTAGGATCCTATGCCTGTGAGAGTGCCGGTGACTATGCCAGCGGTACGAACCATACACTCCCCACTCACGGATATGCCACTGCCTATAATGGTGTGAATCTCGACAGCTATTGTCGCAAGATCACATTCCAGCATCTTACAGAAGAAGGTATCCGCCATATCGGTCATGCTGTAGAACTCATGGCTGAGGCAGAACAACTGGATGCCCATAAGAATGCGATGACTGTTCGTATTAAGAGTCTCACCTAACACACCTAACTCCCCTAACATACCTACCCGCCCTATGAAACCACTTGAGCAATTAGTCAGAAAAAACATCTGGAGTCTGGCACCATACAGCAGTGCCCGTGACGAATACTCTGGGAAGGAGGCACATGTGTTCCTTGATGCCAACGAGAATCCATACGGTGCACCTTACAACCGCTATCCGGATCCATTGCAACGTGAGTTAAAGAAACAGATAAGCAAGATAAAGGGCATCCCAGAGCAGATGATATTCCTGGGTAATGGCAGCGATGAGGCAATCGACCTGCCCTACCGGATCTTCTGTGAGCCAGGCAAGGACAATGTGGTTGCCATCGAACCGACCTACGGGATGTATAAGGTATGTGCCGACATTAACGACATAGAGTATCGTCCTGTACGTCTGGACGAGAATTACGACTTCCAAGCGGCTGAATTGCTCAAGGCTTGTGACAGCCATACGAAGATGATCTGGCTATGCTCTCCCAACAACCCTACGGGTAACTCACTCAACCGCGATGAGATCATCAAGGTCATTGAGGCTTTTGAGGGAATCGTCATTGTGGACGAGGCGTATAGCGACTTCGCCCAGCAACAGACTCTCCGCACGGAATTGGTGAAATACCCCAACCTCATCGTTCTCAATACGATGAGTAAGGCATGGGCACTGGCTGCTATCCGTCTCGGAATGGCTTTCGCCTCCAAAGAGATTATATCAATATATAATAAGGTGAAGTATCCGTATAATGTCAACCAGCTCACTCAGCAACAGGCGCTGGAGGCATTGAAGGACCCATACGAGATAGACAAATGGGTGAAGACACTCCTTGCCGAGCGCAGTCGACTCATGCAAGCATTTGCTGAGCTACCCATTTGCGAGGAGGTGTATAAGACGGATGCCAACTTCTTCCTCGCCAAGATGACAGACGCGCAGAAGATTTACGACTATCTGGTCGACAAGGGCATCATCGTCCGCAACCGTACCCGTGTACAGCTTTGTCACAACTGTCTACGTGTTACCATCGGTATGAAGAGCGAGAATAACGAACTACTCTCTGCGTTAAGACAATACTAGATACTCTGGAGTCTCTAGAAAATCCAGAAAGAGATGGAACGACTCTGGAATAGTAACTATATCAAGGTGATGACAGCAAATTTTTCGCTGTTCTTCGCCTTTTATTTGCTCACCCCATTACTACCCCTCTATCTGAGTGAGACGTTTGGAGCGACGAAGGACGTCATCGGACTGGTGTTGTCTGGCTATACCATCACGGCACTCCTCTTCCGACCATTCAGCGGCTATTTCGTCGACTCGTTCCCACGTAAGACCGTACTACTGGTGAGTTATGCCGCCTTTGCCATCTTTTTCGCAGGCTATCTCGCCGCAGGCACCCTCCTGCTCTTCACCATTGTCAGGACACTGCACGGAGGTCCTTTCGGTGCCTTGACTGTTGCCAACTCTACCGTTGCCATAGACGTACTACCATCATCCCGTCGCAACGAGGGTATCGGCTACTACGGACTCTCTAACAACCTCGCGATGGCGATAGCACCCTCCTTCGCCATCTTTGTCTATGCGGAGACTCATAACTTCGAGCTTCTGTTCTGGCTTGCCTTTGCCATCGCCGTCTTTGGCTGGATTGTCGATGCGACGATAGAATTAAAAAGCAAGAAGGATGATGCAAGAGGTCAGACATCCGACATCAGCCATCAGCCACCGACCATCAAACCTCGTAAACTCTCATTAGACCGTTTCTTCCTCGCCCGAGGCTGGCTGTTGGGAGTGAATATGGTATTCTTCGGCTTCTGCTTCGGTGTGTTGAGCAACTATCTCGCCATCTACGGCAAACAGGTGATGGGTATCACTGGCGGCACAGGAACATGGTTCATGCTCTGTTCCATCGGACTCATCCTCTCCCGCCTGCAAGGTGGCAAGGCTCTGCGCAAGGGACTGCTCACCCATAACGCCTCAGAGGGTATGGTCATCTCCTTAGTAGGCTACACGCTCTTCGTGGCATCACCAAACATGTTCGGATATTATTCCTCCGCCATCCTCATCGGTCTGGGTAACGGTCACATGTGGCCAGCCTTCCAGAACATGATGATATCGATGGCGCATCATAACGAGCGCGGCACTGCCAACTCCACCATTCTTATCTCCTGGGATATCGGTATGGGACTCGGCATCCTCGCCGGTGGAGCCATCGCCGAGCTTTTTGGTTATACAGCTGCCTTTTGGACGGTCGCCATCACGAATGCCGCCGGTGTCCTTCTCTATTTCCTCAAGACCCGTCAGTTCTTCCTTATACGGAAGATAGAGGAAGAAGCATAAATGCAACTATATTTATATTTTTTCCTATAACAACCATTGTGTTTCAAAATATAATGTTTACCTTTGCAGCAAAGCAGAATTATTTTTAACTAAAAACAAAAAACATGAAGCATTTATTATTTTCCCTGGCACTAATCACTATGACAGTGTTAGTACTAAGCGCCTGCGCCACCAAGAATGAGACAAATGTCGGAGAGAACAACTTCCGCATTAAACGCGGAACAAACTTGAGCCACTGGCTGTCGCAGAACAACGAGGACCGTGGTGAGGCACGTGAGAAGCATATCCAGGAAGACGACTTCGCACGACTGGACTCATTAGGCTTCGACTTCGTACGTATCCCCATCGATGAGGTACAGTTCTGGGATGAGCAGGGCAACAAGCTGCCTGAGGCGTGGAAACTGCTGACCTTCGCCCTCGACCAGTGTGGCAAGCATCATCTGCGTGCCATCGTCGACCTGCACATCATCCGTTCTCACTACTTCAATGCTGTCAACGAGGATGGTGCCAATGCCAACACATTGTTTACCTCGGAGAAAGCACAGCAGGACCTCATCAACATGTGGTACCAGCTGTCGGACGAGCTGAAAGGCTACAGCACAGACTCTGTCGCCTATGAGTTCATGAATGAACCCGTAGCAGAAGACCACGAGCAATGGAACCAGTTGATTGCCAAGGTACATAAGGCTTTGCGTGAGCGGGAGCCACAGCGCACACTGGTCATCGGCTCTAATCTCTGGCAAGGCTACCAGACCATGAAATACCTGAAAGTACCTGAGGGTGATAAGAACATCGTACTGTCCTTCCATTACTATAACCCCATGCTCCTGACACACTACGGCGCATGGTGGACTCCCCTCGGCAAGTATACCGGCAAGATCAACTATCCTGGTGTCCTGGTTTCGAAGGAAGACTATGAGGCAGCACCAGACTCACTGAAACCTGAACTGGAGCCATATACCAAAGAGGAATGGAACATCGACCATATCCGCGCAGACTTCAAGGATGCCATCGAGGCTGCGAAGAAATACAACCTGCAACTGTTCTGTGGTGAGTGGGGTGTCTATGAGCCAGTAGACCGTGAGCTTGCCTATAAGTGGACGAAAGATATGCTGAGCGTGTTTGACGAGTTCAATATCGCATGGACCACATGGTGCTATGATGCCGACTTCGGCTTCTGGGATCAGAAGAAACACGACTTCAAGGACAAACCTTTGGTGGACATGCTGATGAACAGCAAAGGACTGGAGAAGTAATATGGAAGCAACGAGACAACAAGTCTGACGACGATTCCCACCGGTTGACTGGAGTCGACAGGTCTGTTGACTGGAGTCGACAGGGTTGTTGACTGGAGTCGACAGGGTTGCTGACTGGAGTCGACAACCGGTTAGGAAGCTTCCAACAACTACAAAGGCAGGCTCTTCACATCGATGAGCCTGCCTCTTTACATGGATCACGCTGCCTCTACGATCTCATTTCCTTACGATCACACTACCACTTGCCTGATGGGTGGCAAGGATAAGCACCTCTGCGATCTGCACATGCTCAGGAGCATTGGCGGCATAGACGGCGACATCAGCGATGTCGTCACCTGTCAAGGGCATGATACCCGTATATAGTTTCTTGGCACGCTCCTTGTCACCCCTGAAACGGACATTGCTGAAATTCGTCTCAACGAGACCGGGTTTCAGGTTGGTCACTCGGATAGCGGTGTCTGCCACATCGATGCGCAGTCCATCTGTCAGAGCCTTTACGGCAGCCTTGCTCGCACAATAGACATTCCCTCCAGCGTAGGCGGCGTCACCTGCCACAGAACCGACATTGATGATATGTCCACGATTGCGTTTCACCATTCCTGGTACCACAAGACGCGTCATCGTCAACAGACCCTTGATATTCGTATCTATCATCGTCTCCCATTCATCGAGGTCACCCTCATACTCAGGTTCCAAGCCCAGTGCCAGACCGGCATTGTTTACCAACACGTCGACAGCCTGCCATTCTGCCGGCAACTCGTCCATCAGTCTCGTAGCCTTCTCACGGTCTCTCACGTCAAAGACCAAGGTGATGACCTCAGTACCTTTGGCTGTCAGCTCCTGACGAATCTCCTCGAGCTTTTGAGCGTTACGTCCTGTCAATATCAGCCTGTCACCATTCTCTGCGAACTTCCTCGCGCAACCAAGTCCTATACCACTCGTCGCACCTGTTATCAACACTATCTTATCCATATTAATCAGATGTTTATTTATACCATTTTGCGTACAAATATACGAAAAATAAAACAAAACAAATGGATTGTGAGCTGCCAACTGCGGCTCCACACCTTTCAGACTGCTGAGGGCAGCAACGGTGACGAGTTCGCGGTCAGTGGCTGAGAGTTGGGCACTGGCAAAGATGTCACCAAAGAGGTGCGACTTTAGGTAGTAATCATCCTGCGGGCAGAAGTCGTAGGTGAAGGGCTTGCCGCCAGTAAGTTGCGTCTGTACCTCCATACCTTGCTGCAGCGCCTTTGCTGCATCGTCCCATAGGGCAGGACGGGTAAACGGTTTACCTTCATAATCGTTGTAGCCTTGCGCCTTTCGGTCACCAAGCACCTTCTGCTATGTGCCGAGTGCATTCAGCGAGCGAGGGAAACCTGTATAGGCATAGAGCTGAGAGAAAGCCTCCTTGAGTTCATTCACAGTGACACCGCCATCCAATGCACGGCGGATAGCAGGGTCGAGCCGCTCCAAATCGCCTTGCGCCTCCAAAGAGGCACAGGCGCAGAGCAGCAGTTGACGCTCACTGAGCGTATTCTTAGCGGATGTTGGCATTGTCATCAATAGTATGAATGCGGATAAGACAATGCGTACCATATTATTTCAGATTCTTGGTGAAAAAGTCTGCCAGCTTATCCCAAGGAATCATATTCTTGGAATGCCCTTTACCAGCCTTTTCCTCATACCCGCCATCGTAGAGGTCACAATGCGAGGCATCGGGGATGATAAGCAACTCCTTGTTCTCGGGGTTGGGATTAGGCTCACCAACGAACTTATAGCCCTCGGCCTTACCCTCCACCATATAGTGATAGGCTGCCTCGCCAAAGTAGCGTGAGTGGGCATCAGCTCCATGCATCACGAGGACGGCAGAACGAATCTCGTTGATGTAATAGAGGAAACGGCTGTTGGCGTATGCCTGTGTGCCGATTGTGCGCCATCCGTCGTTGGAGTTACCGCTGCGCTTGTGGTAGCCACGAGGGGTCTTGTAATAGTCATAATAGTCGTGCACGAATCGGGGAGCCTGAGGAGGCACCGTGTCGAGCACACCGCCAGCCATCGCGTTGGGGTCAGACAGGCGCTGCTTCGAGAGGTTCTCACGGTTACGGTGGCGCCACTGCTCATTGTCGAAAGCGTCGTTGTAGTCGTTGCCGCTGACGCGGGTCATGTCGTACATCGTACTCGCAACGGTTGCCTTGATTCGAGTGTCAGCGGCGGCAGCATTCAAGGCGATGCCACCCCAGCCGCAAATGCCAATGATGCCAATCTTCTCAGCATCCACATTGTCCTGCTTGGAGAGGAAATCAACAGCCGCCATTAAGTCCTCGGTGTTGATGTCGGGAGAGGCTGTGCGACGCGGTTCACCACTACTCTCACCAGTATAAGAAGGGTCGAAGGCCAGAGCCACAAATCCGCGCTCAGCCATTTTCATGGCGTAAAGTCCGCTCGACTGCTCCTTAGTGGCTCCGAAAGGACCGGAGACGGCAATAGCAGCCAATTTACCTTGAGCATCCTTTGGCGTATAAAGGTCTGCCGCCAAGGTCAATCCGTATTGCGTCTCAAACGTCACCTTCTTGTGATTCACCTTCTCACTCAGCGGGAACACCTTGTCCCACTCCTGCGTCAATTCTAATACTTGTTTCATATCGTTATCTGTATTTTGTTTCTTTTCCGTGCAAGCTACCAGCATCCCGCCAAGCAGCATCGCCATCATTATTGTCTTTTTCATTTGATATACTTTTTCCCGTTCTTAATAAATATGCCCTTATGTGGATTATTGGTCAACTGACCGCTAAGTGAGTATAATCTCCCCTCGCCCTTGGGAGAGGGGGCGGGGGTGAGGCTTTCTACCCCCGTAGTCTCAGGTACAGACAGCTTTACGCTGATACGCCCTTGCCCGGCCTTCAGAAACGATTTTAGTTCGTCGATAGTGGAATACTCAATGCGTCCGAGGCGAGTATAGCTCCACGAGTTTGATCCGTAGAACAGCACTATCTGGTTGCCGCTGTAGAGGATGACATCGCCAGCCTCGGTGGTAATCTGCTGGTTGTTCGTAGGCAGCGAGTGTCCCAGATAGCCCACCTTCTCAAAGCCGCCGTAGTCATCAGCCTCATAGGTGATTGGCGACTCCTGTAGTGCTGCCACAAGCGTCCGTGTGGCTCCGTTGTCCACTAAGTTGACGGGCATCGTCTTGCCCTCGATGGTGATGTAGATTTTCATATCCAATGATGTTGTTTGTGCCTCAGCTTCCTCGCTGGAGCAGGCAGTCATAAGCAGTGCTACGACTGCCAGCAACAGATGATTTGCAAATGGGTATCTCATATGCTATTTGTTTCAATCGTTGATTACCTGATATCTCATCCATACAATGCCGTCCAACTCCTCTACACTCTTGAATGCAAGGCGCTTGGGCTTGCTCTCCATCGGCCTTCCGTCGAATGAGGCAGCCATGCCTTCACGTCCATCAATGCCATAGCCGAACATCATACTTACCTCGTCTATCAGTCCAAGGTCGAGCATAGAGCCGTTAATGTGTCCACCGCCTACCAGTGCCAGACGATCTACACCGAAGACAGTTCGCAGGGTATCCAAAGCCGAAGTGAGGTCAATGCCGTCACGTCCTGTAGTAATATAAGATATGTGCTTGTGCTTAAGATAGTCCAGATACTCCTGGCTGGTCTGTTCCGAGAGAATCATCAGCAACGGACGGCCAAACAGGTCTGTCGTGTTGTCGTCCCACAACAGAGAACCGTAAGTGTCAACACCGACAGCATAACCCTTTGATTCCTCAGCCCTATACAACTGCTGTCCGGCATCCTCATGCACTGCTTTTGGCTGGAACACTCCGTTCTGTGCGTAGTGCTTCAGGAGCGTAGTCTTACCCTCCAACGTTGAAGGGCAATCAAGTGAGGACAGCACCTCGTAATAGTAGTTCGTGTCGTCAATCTGTTCCGTCATCTCACAGTCAATCCTGCCGTCGAGCGAAGCCATCATGTGGCAAATTACATATGGTCTCATTTCCTTTATATTTTGAATTCCGGTGCAAAGGTACGACGAAAAATCCGCAACCCAGTTAGATGGATTGCGGATAAAACTACCATTTTTACGGATTCGTTATTTTTGTAGTTGCGCTGCAAAGCACTCGGCTCTGCCGCTTGACTCATTCAAGAAATGAGAGGGTGTCTGTCCTGTCATCTGCTTGAAAAAACGGGTAAAATGATTGGGGTATTCGAAGCCCAGTTGCTCTGACACCGGAGTCACGCCGATACCACTGAGAAGAAGGTTCTTGGCCCGCATCACGATGAAGCCGCGGATGTAGTCCTTGGGACTCTCGCCCAGAGCCTCACGCACGATGTCGCCGAAATAGCCTGCCGACAGACACAGCTCGCTGGCGCAGTATTTCACGCTGGGAAGTCCGTCCTTCAGTTGAAGTCCCTTGTCGTAGTAATCGATGAGTACCTGCTGGAAGCGACTGAGGATGTCACCTCCCACAGTGGTCATCTCCTTAAACTGACGGATGTAGAAACGTCGGCAATAGTCGAGTATCAGCAGGATGTAGTCGCAGATAATGTTATCCTGACCATTATCTTGGCTATCATCTACCTGTATCTCCTTGCACACGTTGGCCATCAGTCCTGCCAGCACATCTTTTTCCTCCTCAGTCAGGAAGAGAGCCTCGTTGGTATTATAAGAGAAAAAATGATAATCGGCCAGCCTTCGCTCTATCTCTGAGCCTTGGATAAACTGAGCATCGAAAAGCAACACCCATCCGCTGTATTGCCGTCGTGTGCCGTCGTCAGGCTTGCCGCCTATCTGTCCTGGCGAGAGTGTCAGCAGCGAACCGCTGGCCTCATTGTATCTTCCGATACCGTATGTAAGGTTCTCAGGAAACTCCCGCTGCAGGAACAGGCCATAGACATTGTAGCGATTCAGCGTATGCCGAATCTCACCCACCTCGTCGTAGTGGATGACCGAGACATGCGGATGCCACACCGGTGCCCCAATGTCACGGGCATAATCGTTGGCCTCGTTGATAAACAGATCTATTTTTGATGGCATATTATTCTCCTTGTTTTATAACTTTTATCCTCAAAGGATTGCTATATACGAGCAGTATTTACTGAGCAAGTTGGACAATGGCAAATCACCATTCTGATATCTGTCTGCATCGAGCCTTAAAATTCTTTCGCAGATAGTTTTCTTACCTTTATATAAAGCATTGAGATACGGAATACCATTTTCTTCAGTAATGCTTACTTCTGTGAAGAATTGCGTCAAATCCTCTGCATCATAGACGATGGAGTAACTTGGACGCTTGGCTCCGGGAATGTCCTCTTTCAGTATGTTCTTTTCCACGAGATCTTGTATGTCACGTATGGCTGTGTCCTTCGAGCACTTTGCCAATGTCGCCCAAGTCTTTGACGTTATCTTTGCCTCATAGCCGTCAAGAAAGAGATTGAGCATCTGTGTCTGACGCTCTGTCATTGGAACAGACGATGCCTTCTGCCAGAAGAAGCTTTTATTCAGGATTGTGGTGACGATGGTGTCTGCCTCGTCAAGTGCATCCACCAATTTCTGCATGTACCACACCAACCACTCTGTTATATCACCATCGCCATGCTGCATCCGCTCCAAGATGTCGTAATAGTGGTTCTTATCCTTGTTAATCTGTGATGAGACATTGTAGAAGCGGAACTCACTCTTTTCGCCACGTGCCAGAAGCATGTCTGAAAGAATACGAGCTAAGCGTCCATTGCCATCCTCGAAAGGATGAATGCTCACAAACCAGAAATGAGCAACGGCAGAACGAATGACGCTGCTTACTGGCTCATCCTTGTCGAACCATGTGAGGAACTTTTGCATCTCCTCTTCAACACGGTCAGGCGATGGAGCGATATAGTGGATCTTCTCACGTCCGAACACTCCACTAACAATATGCTCCTCGTTTGTACGGTACTGTCCTATTTCTATCTGGCTTCCCTCGCTGTAGCCTGTTGGAAAGAAAGCTGCTTGCCAAGCACACAGCTTCTCATTACTGAGAGGCAAATCATAATGCTGCACCGCTTCGAGCATGACACCCACTACGGAGTCTACATAGTGCGAAGGCGCGGTATATTTCACGTTCTCGATGCCAAGCTTTCGGGCGATGGAAGAACGAACCTGATCCACGTTCAGTCGTATGCCTTCTATCTCCGAAGAATATACTACATCGTATGTCAGGTTCTCTGCCATTGCACGGAGTTTGCTGTCAAATCCCAATGAACTTAACCTGCCATAAAGCAACCCCTGCTTACGGAATACTTTCTCCTGAAGGAGTGACACTTGGGACATGTCCCAACGGAAGTCCGTCCAATTGTCTCTTTCGTGTATATACATAACGTATTCGTACTTTGTGCAACATAAAACAGTGACTAACGTCGCAAATTCTGCGACAAAGATACTAAATTAATGTCGAATCGACAAATAAAACCGCAAATTATCGCATATCATGCGCCGTTTTTAGTCAATAATCGTCGGAATCCTTCTTCTGAAGACCAAAAGAGGGTGTGTCAAAATAGGCACATCCTCTAATGATTTCTTCTGACTTTACGTTCATTCTGCACGTTTTTCTTGCAGAATGTGCTTACTTTTTAACATATCTAGACGAATTGACATCTCATCTTGCCACAATTTGTTTCAGTTAAAAGAAAAACAGATGGATTCTTGCGGTGTAAGTTTAGGTTTAAGTTTAGATGTTCTTATATATAATAAGGTATAGTAAACCAAAATCAAAAGATTGAAGGTTTAATCTTTAAGTTTAGAAGTGCATGTATTTATACATGAGTAAAACTAAACTTTACAGAATGAGACAACTTGATGTTTCCCAAAAATCACATTTTTCTTTTTACTGAAGATAAACCAATTTATACTTTCCCCTTCTCTTTCCACTTTCCTTTTAACTAAAAAATGGTATCAGAGATAACAAAGTCACATTTTGAGATAACTGCGGATAATTCAAAAGGAAACTCGCCGAAATGCATATAATCTGCAAATCGACGAGTTATCGTTGTCCTTTTCAATATTTCGAAGCACATGCAGATGTAAAATACTACCTGCCTTCTTCCTTGGAAAGGTTGAAATGAAGCTGCAACCTCCAGATGTGACGTCCGCCTCCGAAAACAGCTGCTGTTACACGACTGCGATCTGTCAGCGTAGCATGATTACCGCAGACTTTGATCTCCATCTGTTCATGCTCGGCTGAATAATAATTCAGCGTACCACTTGCAATAGCCCTAATGTACTCTTGCTTTGACTGATGCATCCCAGTCATGTGGGTCAGCACAAAATCATCTGACTTTCTTCTTTCTCCTTGCAAGGCATAGTGCAAGCAAGCTTACCCTCTGCTCTTGCTTCGTTCGTCAGTTATTCTTTGTCCGTCTTTGCTTGCACGATTATTGCCGTCATTCCAAGAAACAGTATCGTAATAAGGCTATTCAATAATGCGTAGCCTTGAGATACTGTAAGTCACCATACCAATAGGAAGCCGTGCAACCGCCATCAATCAGAAAGTCAGCACCGCTGATGAAACGGCCACGGGAGGACATCAGGAACTCTGCCATATCACCCACTTCGTCGGGTGTTCCGGCACGGCGGGCGGGCATGCCCTCAATCATCTTCAGGTAACCATCCTTGCGTGGACCATGCAATTCATCGTTGGCCAATGGCGTGATGATGATACCTGGTGAGATTGAGTTAATGGTGGCACCACGTCGTCCCCAGCGAGTAGCCTCGAACATCACGCGGAGCACATTGCAACGCTTCGAGTACTGATAGGCTTTCAGCGTGTCGTTGATTTCCTTCAGGAACGGCAATTCCAGCAGCTTGTCAACAGGAGTTGTGGCTAAAGCCTCGTTCTGTTCCTGCGATAAGGCTGGCAGACGATGACCGCTTTGTGATGAAATAATCACACCTGAACCACCCTCGGCAATTACCTTGCCAAACTCTTCCAACAGAACACTTGTTCCGTAGAGGTCAACGCGAAGGATCTCAGCTACGGGAGCCTGTGAAGGTGACACACCAGCGGCATTCACCAAGTTAGTCACTTCACCTTTGTTGGTGGCAAACTCCACCAACTTCAGGATGTCCTCTTTTGAACCAAGGTCGCATTGGATAGTTGAGCACTCAAATCCTGCATCTTCCAATGTCCTTGCTGCTCGCTGAGCATTCTCTATGGAGTAGTCTGCCAGCACAATGTGCTTACCAGCCGACACACGACGGATAATAGCCTGTCCGATACTGCCAGCACCTACTAATACTGATACTTGTTTCATTGTTGTTTGATTATCATTTCAGTGCATTATAGGTAGCATCATCTACAGGCTCGCACCACTCGTTACCGGCTCCTTCCTGAACATCCTTATGATAGGTCAGGTGTTGGAACCATGAGTCTTTCTGTGCTCCGTGCCAATGTTTGACTTCTGCGGGTACGGCGATGACAGTGCCGGGAGTCATCTCAACGGGAGCCTTGCCCCATTCCTGATACCAGCCGCGCCCAGCAACGCAGATGAGCACTTGTACCTGCTTGTGGTGAATATGCCAGTTATTGCGGCAGCAAGGCTCGAAGGTGACGTTCATCACACCACCACCGACATCTGCCAGATAGCTCTGACCAATGAAATACTTTCCGTAAGGATTAGGCTCGCCCTTGGGCCACTTGGTGTTCAGGGTGTAACCTTCGTTGCAGAGCCAAGTGCAGAGCTCATCGACCTGTTGCTTTGAGTTGCCCATATTCACGGCGCCCTGCTTGTGGGCAGCCAGTTGTGGAGCAACACCATCGAGACCGCTCAGGGCTGCTACGGTTACTATCTCGCGATCTGCAGCAGAGAGCTGGTCGCCAGCGAAGATGTCACCAAAGAGGTGTGACTTCAAATAGTAGTCGTCCTGCGGACAGAACTCATAGTTAAAGGGCTTTCCTGAGAGTTGTGTCTGGTTCTTCACGCCCAGTTCGTAAGCCTTCTTAGCATCATCCCACTCTGCAGGACGCTTCCAAGGCTTGCCTTCTTGCCATTCCGGCTGCTTGTTCTCCAACACCTTGCTCAGCACGCCAAGTGCATTCA
>Ga0326512_10000398_pt1 | contig 37897 bp, 43 predicted proteins | sample 1_2617_0518_D_FD_203652 | JGI IMG/M metagenome (GOLD analysis project Ga0326512, IMG submission 203652) | Bovine rumen microbial communities from UC Davis, California, United States - 1_2617_0518 | ecosystem: Host-associated > Mammals > Digestive system > Stomach > Rumen | place: USA... | reverse complement strand
GAATATGATTTAAATAAACCTGAAACAGTAGATAATCTAGTTAAGTGGTCTACTTATAAAAAGATTGACCCATCACATTATGAAAGAATTGTTAGAGATGTAATTGAATAAAGGAGAAAATTATGAGTAAATTTTTAAAGAATATAAAAGATTTAGAAGCTTTTCGCGCGGCTGTAGCTCAGTGTAAGGGAGATGTTATTCTTCGTAAAAATGATGGAAGTGAAGAATTTAATATGAAATCTACACTTTCCTCTTTTATTGCTTGGGGAAAATTAGCTGATATACATGGCGATGAGTATGAAGTATTTTGTATGAATCATAATGATGAAGCAAATCTTTTAAAATATTTTTTTGAAAAAGAATAACAATAGGGCCCAATAAGGGCCTTTATTTTTATGAGGTGATAAAATGGCATTGTCATCATTAAAAGCTGCAAATAAAATAACAGTAGGACCACGTTATGTATTTTTTCAATCATTAACATCAGCAATACCGCCTATTTATAGTAGAATATATGCACAAGGAATGAGCTATGTAAGTGCTGCACAAGAAAGTTTACATCCTGATATTTCTTCTTCAAGTGAACAGGATTTAGCACGTATTCGTGATTATGTAAATTATGTAAAAAGTTTAGCAGATACAGAAGCAAAAAATGAAATTAATTTTATTAATCAATTTACTAATATTATAAATCAATTAAAAAATAGTAAATTAAAAGAAGAAATGCTAAATTTTATTAATGATATTCAAAACGGTAATGTACAAAATTATAAAAAATTTATATCCGTAATAAATACTATCATGATGCAAAATCAAGACTTTATTAAAAAGCGCCAAGAAGCCGCTCGTGAAAGTATGAAATTCGTTGATGAAGCGTATAGCAAAGCTAGTACTCAAATGCAAGAAGATATTGCTAGTGCATTACATGAAGAACGCTATGGCGATTATCAACAACTTTTAAGAGAAACTTATCCAGAAACTCAGGATGATAGTATACATAAATTTAGTCAAGCAATATCTGTAACGTTTGGTAATAAATTTTCTAGTGTTTTACAGCAAGTAGCAAATGATCAACAATTAATTAATCAGTTAGGACAAGCCTGGAAAAATAATACTTTAACAATGAATTTTTCTACATATATTATTGCAATAGTTGCAAAATATATTGAAACTTTAAATTTTAATGATTTAAAAACTAATTCTGTTGCACAAATAATGAAAAATATTAAAGCTCAACCAAGTTCATTAACTTCACTTACTAATCAAATATCAGAAGAATATGCTAATAATATTTTAAATCTTTTAACAAAAAGAAAGGTTGTGGAAAAAACTTTAGAAGAAATTGCTTTAACGACTAGAAGAGGTTTAGGCGAAGAATTTTTAAAACTTGAAGATTCTTCTATGCAAGATATTGTTGATTTATACTCACAATATGGTTTTAATCAAAAAATTTATAATAGAATTATCAATCTTCAAGATCCAAAAAAGAAAGCTGCTGCTATTACTGATAAATTAGGACGTGCAATTCGTCGAAAAGCTCGCGAACAATGGGGTATTTCAGTTACAGATAAATATTCTAAAGAGCAACGAGAACGAATTGAAAAATTATTAACAACCAATACTAAATTCCAGCAAGCAATTACAGGATTAAAAAGAAAATTAAATCCACAATATTTAAAAAATCAATTACAAGTAAAAATGACTGGCCCAGCATCGGCAGAAGAAATGGCGGCTACTGTTATTAAAAATTTAAGCCAACAAGAAATACTAGTACTTATTGGTGGCGGGAAAATTAAAGCTAAAGATGATATAGTTTTTTCTTATACCGGCAATATTAATTTTGATGATATTATTGATGACAAAAATATTTCTACTGCTATTAAAGAAGAAGCTGCTCATTTTCATGAAGATTTTATAAAACGGAACCATGAAAAAATTGGTGATCAAATAATTACAGAAGTAAAAGAAGAAAGTTATTTAGAAGAATTACGTTCTTTACGTGATTATACAAAACAACAATTGAGTGAATTATATTCTGGTGAAGAATTAGACCAAAAAGTCTCGGCAGTATTAAGTCAATTAAATAATTTAATTACTGGTGGTATACAAGTTAAAGATTATGTACATGGTGGCTCATTAGGTTTTATGGGTGAAAGTCTTGGCGCAAATGGAGAACAAATTTTAAAAAATATTGATAACATGTATGCAGTTGGCGGTATTTCTAGAATTGATATGGATTTATTATATTTTGTAATAGCTAACTGCGGTGTAGATGGTATTGCAGTAGATTTAAAAGAAGATTTGGCGCACTATCTTTTAGGCGGCGCTATGATGTTATTATTTGATGATGGATTTACTGCCGCGCAAAAATTTTTAGATAATGTTAGATTAGAATTTGGTTTTGCACCATCTACTTTACATTTATTTAATGTACAAGGTGGTCATTTTGTACCTGCATCTTTTGTATATAATAGTATTTATAACAATTTAGTTCAAGTATACGGCGATCTTGAAATTCAAGTTACAAATAGTTTAGACACTGGTAATGCATCAAATACTATAACTATTGTTAATAATATTAGTGAAGATGATAAGCCAAGTTGGATGGATATGCCAAAGCCGCAAGAACGATGGAACGCAGTTAGTAGTATGGTAAGTGCCAAAGAAAATATTGATATAAAACTTACCTTTCTTGCAGGCGTATTAGATATGTTTGAAGCTATACCTAAAGCTTTTGATGTTTAAAATTTTTTAAACTAAAATATTTATAATTTTATTACTTATCATAGAGGAGAGAAATCTTCTCTATTTTATTTGAGGAGGTAGGGCCAATGCAAATTAAAGATATTGTGGATTGGATTGGTAATCACTTATGGACAATTATTATTGTGATTTCAATTTTTATCCAAATAACTCCTATTAAAATTAATCCCTGGTCTGCCCTTTTCAAATGGATTGGTAAAACTATAACTGGCAATGCTTGTAGTAAAATTGACGGTTTAATGGAAAAAGTTGAAAAAATTGAAAAAGATGTTAAAACTAATGAAAAAGATCGTATACGTTGGGAGATTCTAGATTTTGCCAATTCATGCCGCAATAATCGTAAGCATACAAGAGATGAATTTCAGCATATAGTTGCTTTAAATGATAAATATAAGCGATTATTAAAAGAAACAAATGATACTAATGGAGTTTTTGAAGTTGAATATAATTACATCCAAGATATGTATGCTGAACGATTAGAAAAAAATGATTTTTTATAAAGAAGGTGAATATTATGGTCTTTACTAAACAATGGTTTAAAGCTGCAGCTATTCGTGCAATAAGAACTATTGCTCAAACTGCTATTGCAACTATCGGTTCTAGTGCCGCAATAGGCGATGTAAATTGGACCATGGTAGCTTCCGCTTCTGCGTTAGCTGGCATTTTAAGCCTTCTAACTAGTGTTGCGGGCTTACCAGAAGTAAAAGAAGAGGAAGAAGCCTAAGCTTCTTCCTTGACTTTTTTTTAATTTTGTTGTATAATAAAATTAAAGATACAAGGAGGATTAAATAATTGGATAAACGTAGTCAAGAAAAAATAATTAATATTGAAATTTATACAGATGGTTCTCTAAAAAAACAAGGCCAAAAATCTACGTTTGGCGGTTGGGCCTTTATTGCTGTTAAAGATGGAATTGAATTATTTTGTGATTGTGGTCATGAATATGGTACAACTAATCAAAGAATGGAATTAATAGCAATTAGAGAAGCATTAAACTACGCTCAAACAATTCGCAAATCTTCTGAAAAAGTAATTATTTATAGTGATTCAGCTTATGCTATTAATTGTTATTTACAAGAATGGTATATAAACTGGCAAAATAATGGCTGGCGTAATGCTAATAAACAAGAAGTAGCAAACCAAGATTTATGGCGTGAAATTATTCCATATTTTGATAATTTTTGGTATGATTTTCGAAAAGTAAAAGGCCATAATGGAAATTATTGGAATGAAGAATGCGACAAACTTGCGCAAAAAGAAGCTGAAGAAATGAAAAAAAATTGGCGAGGTTTAAACAATTATGATAAATGAAAGTATTTACGAAGTAACTCGTGCAGACTATATTGGATTTGTAGAACAAATTAAACCAGAGTGCCGTAGAGTTGAAGTTATAGAAATAGACCCAATTCATACTGCAACAAAAATTTTTAGTATTAATACTAATAAATGTCTTTGTAGTCGTTTAACTTATACTGCAGACTATGGTGAGCCAGAACCAGAAAAATATTATATTTTTGAATTGCCAGAAAGTTATGAACGTCTACCACCAATTCCTAAAATGAGAATTACACTTACTTCAAAAGAAGAAGTACAAAAATTTTTTGATTTTTTTTCTAAGCAAAATAAGGAGAAACAAAATGATTGAACTTTTTAGTAATATTCCTACAGAGGTAAAAAAACAAATTGAAACAACTATTGATTTGGTTTTTAAAACTTTAAACCCTTTCCAAATTAATGCTTTTTTGAGCAATTATAAAGAAACTTGTACTAATGATGAAGAAAAACAATTCATAGATTTTTTAGTACAATTAAGATTGGAGAAATATAGAAATGAAAATAATTCTAATTAGCGGGAAAAGTGCTTCTGGTAAGGATACTTTTGCAAAAATTTTATCTAATAAATTAATAGATCAAAATAAAAAAGTAATGATTGCTCATTTTGCTGATTTAGTTAAATTTTATGCAACTCAATATTACAATTGGAATGGTGAAAAAGATGAAGCTGGACGAGCATTATTACAAAAAATTGGCACTACAATTATGCGCGGTTATAATGATCGTTATTGGGGAGATATCATCGGCCAATTAATTGCTGGTATCAGTCCCTATAATGATTTTGATATTTGTCTTATACCTGATTGGCGTTTTTATAGTGAATTTGATGCTATTACTGATTATTGTAATGATGTTATTACAGTAAGAATTAACAGGAAAGATGAAAATGGTAACTATTATATAAATCCTTCAATGACGCATGAACAAATTTGGCACCAAAGTGAAATTGAATTAGATAATTTTAATTTTGAATGGATTATTGAAAATACCAGTAAAAATTTAGAAAATTTACAGTATGCAGCAGATATATTTATAAAGGAGAATAATCTATGAATTATTTTGAAATGGAACCAATGAAGTATTGGGCACCAGCAAGTACTATGTCAGCCGAAACTAAACGACAACATCTTGAGCAAATGATTGCAAGTGGTCAATATATTTGGAGCCAAAAGTATGATGGTAATTGGTCACGTGCAGTTATAACTCCAGATAAAGCGGTTCTTCAAACTCGTGGTATTAGTAAGAAAACTGGAACTTATGGAGAAATTCAAAATAAAGTTTTCTTTTGGGAAGAAGTTATCCGTGGTTATTTTGAAGATACGGTAATACTTGGTGAAGTTTATCTTCCTGGCGGTATTGACAAAGATGTTGGTTCAATTTTAAGATGCTTAGACGATAAAGCTCGTGCACGACAAAAAGATGTAAAACTTGAATGGCGTATTTTCGATGTTCTTGCTCTTGATGGCGTAAATTTAATGAATACTCCAGTAGAAGAACGTATTAAATATATCCCAGAAGTTGTTAAAAGTATGAATTGTCCTCTTATTCATGGTATTGAATATCATGAAATGGATGAAAATTTTTTTGATGATTTAAATGATATTTTTGCAGCAGGTGGAGAAGGCGTAGTTTGTTATAAGAAAAACTCAATTTACATACCTGGTAAACGCGGTCCACATTCATGGGATACAGTGAAAGTCAAGCAAGAAATTTCTGCGGATATTGATTGTTTTATTACTGGGGTAGAACCGGCTGTAAGAGATTATACTGGTAAAGATATTGAAACTTGGACTTTTTGGGAGGATGAACGTTCCGGCGAAAAAATTATTGGAGAACTTTATCCTGAATATCGTTTAGGCCGTACTATAAAACCAATTTCAAAAGGGTATTTTTATAACTGGCCTGGCGCAATTTATACAAGTGTTTATGATAATGATAAAATTATTCCTCTCTGTAAGGTAGCAGGATTAACTGAAGATTTTAAAACTGCTTTACGAGATAATTTTGACGAATGGTATATGTGCCCATTAACAATTGGTGGCATGATGATTTCAACAGCACAAACTAATAATATTTCTATTCGACACCCATATATTAAAAAAATTAGAAAGGATGATATCGATCCTAAGGATTGCACTTTATCAAAAATTCTTTCTTAGCTGCTTGCAGTAAAGGAGGTAATACATGAACGATCTAGAATTTTTAGGGTTTGCAGAAGCGACAAGTTCTCTTGACCCTATTATGTATCAATATTTTAAAAATTTATTAAAAAAAAGAACAATTATACTTAATTCTGAAATAGATGAAAATATTTTAGAAAATGTTGTTCTGCCTCTTAAAGACTTTGAAGAAGATGACAGTAATAGTACAGTTAAATTAATTCTTAATACTCCGGGTGGTTCAGTCGCGGATGGATTAATGCTTTGTAATATTATTGATAATTATAAAAAACCATTAGAAATTATTGTTCCTTCTTATTCCTGCTCAATGGGAACTATAATTCTTTGTTCTGGTAATAAAAATCCAAATGTAACTAAAAAATGCTATCCATTTTCTTTTGGACTTTTTCATAGTGGACAAACTTTTGTAGGTGGAGAAGCAACCTCAGTTAAAGATACTGTTGATTTTAATGAAAATGTAGACAATCGTATTCGTGATTATATTATTGCTAATACTAATATTTCAGATGAATTGTATGAAAAACATCATCGTAAACAGTGGTATATAACTGCAGATGAAATGCTAGAATATGGATTAGTTGATGAAATTATTGGTAAGGAAAGTGATTAATGTGATTTATTTTATAGATTCTAGCGCTGTTTTAAATGGTGCTTTATCTTTATATGATCATGATCATATTTATTTGAGTCCTTTAGTTCTTATGGAACTAGAAAATTTAAAAACTAATGGAAATGAACATATAAAATTTCTTGCTAGAAATGCAATTAGAGACATTATTCAATCTGAAATTGCAATGACAACAATTTCACAAAAAGAAATTGAAAAAATATTAAAACATAATAATTGTTTAATGAATATTAATGACCATAAAATGATTTGCGAAGCATTGCATTTAAATAAATTTAATCCTGTTAATTTTATCACTAGTGATTGCGCGCAGTTCTTATTTGCACGCTCATTAGGATTAAAAGTAACCTATTTTAATAATGATAGCGATAAACGCCAAACAGAATATTTTGGTTGGAAAAAAATTACACCTACTGAAGATGAATTAGTTTCTTTATACTCTGAGCCAACAAAAAATATTCTTAATGCTAATATTAATGAATATTGCGAAATATATGAAGATAATGAATTAAAAGATATACTTCGGTGGACAGGTGAAAGATATTCTACTTTAAAATGGAATAATTTTAAAAATAATTTTTTAAATAAAAAAATCCAACCATATAATTTAGAACAAAAAATGGCCTTTGATTTATTGCAAAATAATAATATTCCTGTAAAAATTTTAATAGGGCCACCAGGATGCGGAAAAGATTATTTAATGTTATTACATGCATTAGATCTTATTCAAAAAGGAATTATTGATAAAATTATTTATGTACGCAATTTAGTACCTTTTAAAGATGCTCCAGAAATAGGCTTTTTAGCAGGTGATATGCAACAAAAAATTTCTTGGGGTTTGGGACCACTTACTGGTATTTTAGGTGAAGAAGGATTAAATCAATATGTTGATGAAGGATTAATTGAAGCGGTTAATTTAGGTTTTATTCGTGGTTGCTCTTGGGATAAAACAATTATATATGTTTCTGAAGGACAAAATATTACTGGCGGCGGTTATAAATTACTTATTAGTCGTTGTGGTCAAGGTAGCCAACTTTGGGTAAATGGTGACATTATTCAAACAGATAAAAAAGAATTTGAAAATAATAATGGGCTACTTCGTTTAAGTAATTCATTAAAGAATAATCCGTTAGCTGGAACAGTAAAACTTCTAAAAACTGAACGTAGTGAAGTTGCTGACTTAGCAAAAATTATTTAAGAGGAAGAGAAATCTTCCTCTTTTTTTTCTTTGACTTTTTTAAAATTCTATGGTATAATAGATAAAAGAAGGAGGAATGTATGCAAACATATATTAATACTTGTAAATATTCTCCACAAGAAATAATTTACAAAATGACTCTATTAAATAAAAAATCTTGGAGGAAAAATATGAATGTAAAACCACTTGGCTATTTAGGCGGCGATATAATGACGCGCGGGAGCAATCTTGCTCGACAAGAAGAATATGATAAATTTCTAGAAGCAAATATTCCTGGCGAAGTTTATAGTCCAGTCCAAAACAAATCTATTAATGATAAATCTAATATGACAGAAGAAGAAAATAACTGTTTAGCTGAAAAGATTGTCGCTGCAGACGTAGAACGCTTATGGAATAGTGATTATACTGTTATGTGTCCAGAACAATCTGCTATTGGTACAATGTGTGAAATGGGAATTTTATATGGTTGGAAATATATGGCAGATAAATTATTAGATTTAGAAGATGATTTTTTTATGGAGCATAAAGATGAATTTGACAGTGGTGACAAAGAAACTATTCTAAATCTTATTAATGAAATGCATACTTTAATTTGGCAAGAAATAACCCGTATTTTAGAGAAAAAAAATTATGCTCATTACTTCGATATTCGCACAAATCACTTAAATGAAAAAGATTGGCGTCGCAGTTTTTCTATCAATCAATTTCTTTATGGTATAATTCTTGCGGCAACAGCTGATAAAACTTTACACAATTCATTTGATGAAATTTTACCAATTTTACAGGAGCAATTTATAAATGAATAATTTAAAAAAACAAATTTTAAATTTATTCCAAAATTGGTATTATGAGTATGCTTTTGACGCTTGGCATTCCTATAAAGAAGAAATAAGACGACTTACTGAACTATTAGAACAAATTTATATTTTAGTTAAAAATTATGAGGAACATACCGATTCTACAATAAAAAGAATAAAGGAAGGAAAAGGTCTGTCCCTAATTTGTGATAATGAAAATCATACTTCTGGAATAACTTATATATAAGGAGAATAATATGTTATATAATATTAACGACAAATTACCAGCTAAGCGGCTAATTGTCGCCGCACTACAGCAAGTTATTGCTTGCTTCGTAGCAACTGTTCTTATCCCACAAATTTGTGGAGTTCCTATCGCGCCAGCTTTATTAGGCGCAGGTATTGGAACACTTATTTATCAACTATTTACCCGCGGTCAAAGTCCAATGTTTATTAGTTCATCAGGAGCATTTGTTGCTGCAGTTATTGGCGCACTTGCTCTTGGAACTGCACCAAATTATATCGCAGTACTTATTGGCGGTATTATTGTTTGCGCAGTTTATTGTTTAGTAGGATTTACAATAAATAAATTTGGTACTGGTTGGTTACATAAGATTTTGCCGCCAGTAGTTATTGGCCCAATTGTTGCAGTTATTGGTCTTAATCTTGCAACTTTTATTCCTACTTATTTTCAAATTAATGGACAATATAGTTTAATTGGTTTTGGTTTAGGTATTTTAACTTTAATTATTACTGCTTTAATTTCACATTATGGCAAAGGATTTATTAAAAACTTACCATTCTTATTTTCTATTCTTATTGTCTATGTATTTGCTGCAATTTTAACTGTTTGTGGCGTACCAATTATTGATTTCTATGTATTTAAAGGTGTACATTTAATTCAAATTCCTGATTTTGCTTTTACGCATTTTAATACTTTTAATTGGACTTTACTACCACAAGTATTATTACTATTTCTACCACTTAGCTTAGTAACTATCGCAGAACATATTTCTGACCATAAAGCTTTAAGTGCTGTAATTGGTACTGATCTTACTGACTATCCTGGTGTTGGTAATACATTAATTGGTGATGGTATTGCAACTGCTTTTGGTACATTAGTTGCTGGTATTCCAAATACTTCTTATGGTGAAAGTGTTGGGACAACAGGCTTTAGTAAAATTTGTTCTAAGTATGTAATTAGTCTAGCGGCAGTAATTATGGCTGTATCTGCATTTATCGGCCCACTACAAGCCTTTCTAGTTTCTATTCCGTCCAGTATATTTGGTGGTTGTGCCGCGGTTCTTTATGGTTATATTACTTTAAGTGGTATTCGTACTATTAAAGATAACAATATTGATTTAAATAATAATAAAAATGTTGTTATTCTTGCTTCTGTATTAACTCTTGGTGTTTCTGGCGCAGTTTGTAATTTTGGTGTAGTAAGTATTGGAACTACTGCTCTTGCTATGATTGTTGGTATCATATTAAATCTTCTATTAAAGGAGGTTTAATATGATTACCATTCAGGATTTTAAAAAAATTACAGATATTACTGAATTAGCTAATATAGCAGAGCCTTTAACTTCTAAAACATTAGTTCCACCAAATTATTATAAAAATATTTTATATTTTTATGAAGAGCCAGCTTTTACTATTTTTGATAATAAAACAAAAATAGTTAATATACTATTTGAAGATAATGATATAGTTACATATATAGTTCGTTATGTTCAAATTTTTAAAACAAAATCTTATACTTTAACAAATATACCATATTCTTTATATTTAAATAAAGAACACGTTAAAGAAGTTTTAAATTTTTTATTCAACTTAATTCCAAATAATATTAGTATTTTAATGACTAATGAAGAAATTAATTTACATTCAAAATATATAGTACCAGGTTACGAAAATTATTATTTTACTTATAATAATTTATTACAAAAACTATTATCACACAAAACAACTAAACAAGAGTTGAATAAATATAAAAATTTAAAAGTTGATTATTATTCTAGTTTAAACTTTCCTTTAGAAAATGAAATTTTATCATTATTAAAAGATTGGGAAAACACAGTAGATGACGCAGCATCTTATACAGCACGAGATATAAAAAAAATTTTATCTGATAAAAACCCTTATACTGATATATATATTCTTTATTTGCAAGAAAAAATAGTAGGGTTTTCTATCTGTACTCACCATAATAATTATTCAGCTGCTTTATATACTTATACACGATCTAGAGAGCATGGTTATCATAACTTATCTCTTTTTACTATTTTAGCTTTAACTAAATATATTAAAGATACTTTAAATATTGATAAATTTTATTATTATGGGTATGTTAAAGGAGATAATACTCTTAAAAAATTTAAAGAATCATGGGCAGATGATAAATTAATAAGTTATCGAATTAAAAATGACGATTTATCATTACTTAATTCGTTCTTAAGATAAGGTGATATTATGCAAGAAATTATATATGATGGAATAAAACAACAACATTTAATTGATATTTTAAATTTATATAGCGCGACTAGTACTTATGATTTATTAAAAAATATAAATAATAATACTTATCCATTAGAATATCAATTATTATTTGAATCTTTATCTCGTGGTAGTGAAATGAACTTATCTCCTAATTTTATTAATATTGTTTATGATAAAATAAATTTTAATAGTAATAAAAAAATAATTATTTGTTTCAGCGGTGGAAAGGATAGTACTGCTATAATTTTATATTATAAAAAATTAGGTTATCAAATATTATTATATCATCTACGAGGAATTAATCCTTCTTATCCAAACGAATATGAACGAGCAGAAGAATTAGCTAAATACTTTAATATTCCTTTAATCATAGAAAAAATCTCTTTAAAAGGAAAAAATGATTATTTAGAGCATCCTTTAAAAAATTTAGTAATTTTAGCATTTACAATTAATTATTTAATTAATAATAAATTATTTGATTATGAAATTGGTTTTGGAAACTTTTTAGATGACCATGAAGATATTTCTAAATTTAATATTGATTGGTCTGATAATCAAGAAATGTGGGATGCTTTTAAAAAAATATTTACTTTATATTATCAAAATCTTATACTCAAATGCAATTTAAAAGATACTAAAGATACTTTTAATTTAATAGATAATAATTTAGAAATTTTAAATAAAACACAAAGTTGTTTATCACCATACCGTTTCCAAAATAAATTACACAATTATAATGAAAATAAATATAATATAAAATTATTAGAGCATCGTTGTGGAAGTTGCTGGAAATGCGCAGTAGAATATATTTATCTTACTGATCATAATAATTTTTCTTTTAATAAAGAATTTTATATTCATTGCTTAGATATATTAAAAAAGAAAATAAAAGAAGAAACTACTAATCATCCTAAAAAAATTACCAATGATTATGCTTATAATTTTTATTTAAAACAACCATATACATCCAGTAAATTATATCAGGAGGAATTAAATTGATTGTCGAATATAATGGTAAATCAGTAGATACAGATGTTTATACTGAAATTACAGAAGAAGAACGCGCTGATTTAGAAAGACAATTTTTTGAAAAGCCTGATTTAGATATTGTTAAAAAACAAATGATAAAAATTAATGATGATGGGGTAATGGCTGATAAGATTAATAGGTATTATTTTCGCGAATTAATGGCAAAAACTTTATGCCATAAAACAAAATGGACAATAGAAGAAGTATTTAAATCCAAAGAAGTACTTGGTATTTTTAAAGCTAAAACATTAACTAATAAAAAAGTATTTCCAGATGAAGAGCCATTAATTCGTAATATTGATACTGCGATAAGATTAGGTGGGAAAAGTTATGCAAAATTCCCAACAAATTATCCAATTAAATCTGTAAAAGCCATTTTATCACAATACAGCATTAATGATAATTATTATGATTTTAGTTGTGGTTGGGGTTCACGTTTATTGGGCGCGCTTAGCTTACAAAAAAATTATTATGGAACTGATCCTAATTATTTATTAGTAGATAAATTAAATGAGTTAACTAATGATTATAAAGATGCAATTCCAACTAATAATTCACTTGTTGATATTCGCGCGCAAGGCAGTGAAATTTTTATTCCGGAATGGGAAAATAAAATGGGAATTGCTTTTAGTTCTCCACCATATTATAACTTAGAAGATTATCAAATCGGAGATCAATCCTATAAATCAGGTGTCAGTTATGAGTCTTGGAAAGCTAATTATTTACAACCAACGTTACAAAATATTTATAAATATTTAATTGATGGTGGTTACTTTTGTATTAATATTAAAAACTTTAATCAATATCATTTAATTGAAGATACCAAAAATATGGCATTAATTACTGGTTTTAATTTTATTACTATAGAATTATTAACTAATAACTCAAGAAATATTCCCTTAGGAGAAGTAAATAATTCTGAAGGTATTTTTATTTTTCAAAAGCCAAAAAACACTATAAAAAAAGAAAAAGAAGAAAAAGAAGAAAAAGAAGAAGAAAAAGAAGAAATAAAGGAAAAAGAAGAAGTACCAAAATTAATAAATAATATAAATGATATTTTTGATATCTATTTAATCGGTGCTAAAAGTAAAAAACAATTAAATGATAATAACTTTTGGACTACTGTTACTAATAATAATGATAATCGCTTTTTAGGTGAACGTTATTATGCCGTATATAATTCAAAAATTTTAGAACTATTTCCTCAATATGAAATTGGTAAAATTATTGAATTAGATAAAGCTGACATAAATAAAATGTTACAATTTTGCATTTATCATAAAGATAATAATAATAGTTTTAAAGGAGTACCAAAATTATGTGAAATATTAGATAATTGGGACGATATGGAAAATCAAAATTATCATATATTTTTACAATGTGAAAATAATTAATTTAATAAGAGGATAATAAAATGATTTGTGAAGACTGTCCATTTGGTACATTAATCCAAATAGATTCGTTAATCTGGATGGTAGAATGCGCTTTAGAAAATACTTTAATGAGTAGAAAAGATGAGTGTAATATTCCAGAAACAATGATGGAGGCTACTAAAATGAAGTTGACTATGGATAACGTAAAATTAATTAAAATGTTTAATAGTTGTTATTTTCGCGCAGGCCGTCATCCAAAGAAAAGAATAAGAAAAAAGAATTATGCACGAGCGCTATATATTTTACGTCGTGGTAATCAAATTACAAGAAAAAAATGGCGCGAATTAAGGAGCTTTAAATGAGTTTTACTTATAAAATTTTAGTTTTATTTATAATGATTTTTTGCCATATTATTGATGATTATAAGCTACAAGGCATTCTTGCTAATATGAAACAATATAAATGGTGGTTAGAGAACGCGAATAAACGATTATATATTAATGATTATAAAATGGCTTTAATTGAACATTCTTTTAGTTGGTCTTTTACAATGACACTACCACTACTTTATATCGCGATTACTCAAAATAATATTTTATTAATATGGATAATAATTGTAAGTTATTTTATTAATACTGCTGTTCATGCTTATATAGATGATCAAAAAGCAAATAAATATACAATTAATTTAATTACTGATCAAATTCTACATCTATTTCAAATTTTATTTACTTGGGTAATTGCTTGCGCGGCCCTATAAAATAATTGAAATATTACTTATCTTCTGATAAGAATATTTCTTTAGGAGGATTGTGACTTTAAGGCACATGATTAAAAATATTATAGAACAATATAAACAATTTTGTAATAAAAAAGGTTGGGTTCAAGAAGAAGCAGCAGAAGCTATTGGGTGCTGTCGTTCACATTTATCTAAAATATTTTCTGGGTCAAGAAATCCATCTATGAAATTATTAGAAAAAATGGAAGAGGTTATGAGCCGTGAGTGAAGCAAATCAATTATTCATTACATCAAAGAAAAAAGATCCAAAAGATTATGGTGATGGTAAATGGGGATATTTTTCTTTTGAAGATACATTTAAAGCTCAGAAAATATTAAAGCCAGCTAGCTTTTCTTTATATCTGTTTCTTCTGCGCGATCAACCTGGTTTTAATCGTAGTTTATATAAAACTGAATTTGAACAAAAAACTGGTTATAAAAAGACTGCTTATTATACTGCTCTTCAAGAATTAAAAGATAAAAATTATTTAATTCATACTGATGGCAATCATTGGGAATTTTATCCAGAAGGATTTTCCGAAAACGCGGATATATTTTAAAATATATCCGCAAAAATGGAAAAATTGTACGCAAAAACGGACAATTTATTCCGTGAAAACGGATAGATGTTTCCGCAAATACGGATTACTTTCCGCAAACGCGGATAAATTGTCCGCAAAAACGGTATAGAATATAGATAAATAGATAAATAATATATAATATAAATATTTTATAAAAAAATAAAAGAGTTCGCTCACGCGGAAAACTTGACAATTAAAAAAATCTATGCTATAATAAAAGAAAAAGGAGATTTTAATATGATAACAATTATTAATAGTCGTGGAACTGGGAAATCTCAAAAATTACTTGAATCTGCTCGTAAAAATAATGCTATTATTTTAACGCAAGATAAAAGAGCATTTAAAGTAAAAGCTAAATCATATGGCTATGATGATATTAAAATTTTAGATTATGAAGATTTAGAAAATGATAATTATGATTTAAGTCAACCAATTTTAATACATAATGCAGATCATGTATTAAATTATCTTTTTGATAGATATTATGGCTTAAAACCTATTGGACTTTCTATTACTACGGAGGATAATTAAATGTTAATTGAAGAAAAATATGATAAATTTAATTATATTTTATACAAACCAAATACCTTCGAAAATTTACCTTTAATTACAGTATTACATGGTTCTGGAGAAAGAGGATCTAAATTATCGAAGTTAAAAGCACGAGAACCTTATCTTAGTTTAAAAAAAGGCACCTGCATGCCAAATGCTTGTGTGTTAATGCCACAATTGCCAAAAAATTCTTGGGCTGATTATGCTATTAGCCTTAAAAAATTAATAGAACATGTAGGTGAAGAAAATCATTGTAATATGAATTATTGTTCTTTAACTGGTCATAGTTTAGGAGCAAATGGAACAATGGATATGTTATTTAAATACCCTGATTTTTTTAGCGCGGCTGCAGTACTATCTCCTTGTAAAAATTACAAAAATAAATTAGACCAATTACTTCATATACCAATTTGGTTTTTACATGGTGAAAAAGAGCATAATTATAAAAAATATGCTCAAGAAATGTATACTAAAATGAATAGTATTGGCGGTAATACTAAAGTAACTTCTATTAAAGGTTATGGTCATCCTATTCAAATGGCTTGGACCAATAAAAATTATGATGTTATTAATAAATTAATTACTTTTAAAAAGAATATATTACAATATCCTACTTGGGATGATTATTTTAAACAATTTAATTTAAATATAGACCAACAAATTCCAAAGGATATTGCTATGAAATTAAATATTAAACCTATTATTGAAGGGAGTTTTTAGAATGTCTCGTATATTTTTTACGGGAGACACACATGGTTCCATTGACATTAATAAATTAAGTTTTAAAAATTTTCCAGAAAGTCGAAATTTAACAAAAAATGATTATGTCATTATTTGTGGAGATTTTGGTTGCATTTGGAACGGAGATAATGAAGACAACTATTGGTTAAATTGGTTAAATGATAAACCATTTACAACTCTATTTGTTGATGGTAATCATGAGAATTTTAATTTAATTAATAAATATCCTATAACAATGTGGAATGGTGGTGCTATACACCAAATTAAACCATCTGTAAAACATTTAATGCGCGGGCAAATTTTTACTTTAAATAACCAAACTTTTTTCACTATGGGCGGCGCAACATCAGTAGATAAAATATATCGTAAAGAAAATATTAGTTGGTGGCCGCAAGAAATTCCTTCTTATGAAGAAATGGAGCAAGGAGTAAATAATTTAGAAATATATCATAATAAAATAGATTATGTCATTACTCATTGTTTACCAAGTAGTATTCTTGATAAAATTGATAAATGGTGTCCGCAACATGATACTTTAAATAATTATTTAGAAAAAATGATAGTTCAAAAAATAGAATTTAAAAAATGGTTTTGCGGACATTACCATATTGATAGAACTATTGATAATAAATATTATATATTATATAACGATTTTATTGAATTATTACCTAATAATAATATTCAATTAATTCAAGGAGAATAATTATGGATGAAAATTTTAAGAATGTAATAGAACAATTAATTGAAAAAATTGATAGTGTTAATTATGATTTGCAATCTTTTGTAGCAGGTTTTGTATATGGTATGCAAATTGGAAAAGCTTTATCTACTGCTATTAATGATCAAATAAATAGTAGTAATGATTTTATTAGTAAAAAGATTTTACAACATTATAATTTTGAGGTAAAAAATGAAAATTTATCTAGCAGGGAGCTGTAGTTCTGAAAATCGTACTATAATGGTACATGTGGCAGAACAATTACGGCAATGTCATAATATTGAAGTATATTGTCCTTGGGAATTAAAAATTGAAAATGCATGGGATAAAAGTCAAGAAGAATGGGCTCGTGAAGTTTTTGAAGAAGATATAAAAGCTATTCAAGATTGCGATATTTTTCTTATGATTTCTCAAGGTAGAGAAAGTACAGCAGGAACAAATTGGGAAAATGGTTATGCATATGGTTTAAATAAACATATTATTATTATTCAAATTACAGATAAACCAACTTCTTTAATGACTTATGCAAGCTCTTCTTATTTCTATTTTTGTCCTAGAGATGAATTACATAAACAGATTGCTGCATTAATTAATAATTGGGAACGATATGGTTTATATTCAGGGAGAAGCGAATCTTTTTATAGATGTAAAACAGTTTTAACTTAAAAGAAATTTATGAGGAATAATTATGGCAATAGAAATTGGAAAAATTTATAAACATTGGAAAGTTAAAGAACGAGAATTAAATAAATCCGGTAATGGCCATCATAAAAATGATGCTTTTTGGGTATGTGAATGTATAAATTGTGGCTATATTAGAAAAGGTAAAGAAGCTCTTCGATTTGATTATTTAAATGAAAATGATAAGCATTCTGTAATTTGTCCACAATGTAAAACTAAGTATACTATTAAAGAACTACCTGACCTTAAAGTTGGAGCAGAATATAATAATTCTGAAATTATTGATCATACTTGCATTGACGTTCCTAGACGTGGTGAAATTTATATTTTAAAAGATAAAATTACTAATGATATTTTCCCAAGATGTAGTACAGATTTAAAAAAGGGTTTTAAATGGCATTCTCCACGTAGATTACCTACAACAGAATCTAAATTAGCAACAGAAGCACGAAATATTTTAGATAAAAATAATATAATTCATAAATCGAATATGACGTTTTATGATTTACGTGGAACAAATGGTAACGCATTATTTTTTGATGATTATTGTCCTGAATATAATTTAATGCTAGAATATGATGGGAAACAACATTATCCAGAATTAGCAACAGGTTTTTATAAAGACCAAGTAAGTGATATTCAATTAAGAGATAATATAAAAGAAGAATGGTGTAAAAAGCATGAAGTAAATTTAATTCGTATTCCTTGGTGGAAAGAAGGAAAAATAACAATAAAAGATTTATGGCCGTATATTTCTGACTTTCATATTATTAAATATTCTAAATGCTATTAATTGACTTTTCTTTTAATTTATGCTATTATTAAATGTAAAGAAAAGGAGGGATAATATGTCAAATGGTTATATTTTTTTAGGAAGCGGAAATGAAGATTTTGATTATCGTTTTACTTTAGATCATTTTGAATTATCCCCTAAAGAAAAGTTAGAACCATATATTCAAAAAGATTATGACAGACTTGTAGATATAATTTCTCACAACGAAAAAGAAATTACAGATAAAAATTTTGAAGGATGGAAGTGTATTCGAGACCCAAACGGAGAAGAATATAGTAAAGAATTATCTTGGTGTTATTTACATTGCTTACTTTGTAAAAAGGTACATATAAATAATTCCTTTAGATATTGCTGGCCATGTGAATTTTGTGTTCAAAGACTTTTTAGGGAACAGCAGAAGTCAAGTACTTAATGCTTGACTTTCTTTTTGTTTTATGATATACTAAAATATAGAAAAGGAGAATATGGGATGATAAGATTATGGATGAAAGAAAATGGGTTGTGTATATTCATGTTCTTAAAACAGATGGTAGAATATATATAGGACAAACTGATGATATTACTGCAAGATGGAAACCAAGTGCTTATAAAACTTGTTCTAAATTTTATAAAGCAATAAAAGAATACGGTTGGGAAAATTTTGAGCATCGGATTCTTTATGATAATTTAACGTTAGATGAAGCAAATAAAATAGAGGAAGAACTTATAGAAAAATATGATACTATTAATCGTGGCTTTAATCTTAACTCTGGTGGATTAAATCACTTGCATAGTCAAAAAACAAAAGATAAAATGAGTAAAACCAGAAAAGGTGTTCCGAAAACAGAAGAACATAAAAAGGCAATTAGTGAAGCTCTTAAAAAATATGAAAGAACACCTGAGCATAATAGAAATAATCAACTTGCTCAACATAGAAAACCAGTTCAATGTGTTGAAACTGGAATTATTTATGAAAGTTTATCAGACGCGGAAAGAAAAACTGGAATATTAGGAGAAACAATAAGTAGGAATTGTCGAGGAAAACAAAAATCAGCAAGCGGATTACATTGGAGGTTTATTAATGGATAATAATTATAATATTGACAGTATTCAGTCACTAGATTTCCGCACCGGAGTTAGAACAAGAATAAATATGTATTTAGGTTCTGATGATATAGAAGGAACATATCAGGCTCTAAAAGAAATTATTAACAATAGTACAGATGAAGCGCTTGCTGGTTTTGGTAAAAAGATTGAAATTACCGTTAGTGAAAAAGAAAACGCAGTTGCAGTAAGAGATTATGGCCGCGGCGTTCCTTTTGGTATTCGTGAAAACGGAGAAAACGTATTAGTATCTGTTTATACACAATCTCATACTGGCGGTAAATTTAATCATAATGTCTACAAAAATTCTAGCGGCCTCAATGGTTTAGGCGCAAGTTGTACTTGTCTTTCTTCTGAAAAATTTGAAGTTCAAAGTAACCGCGATGGTAAGTGTGCTTGTGCCTTTTTCGAAAAAGGTAATCTAATCACTTATAAAGAAGGAAAGACTAAGGATAAAGATGGAACATATGTTCGTTTTAAACCTGATCCAGAAGTTTTTTCTAATGGCGAAATTGGTTATTCTTATGAACGTATTTGTTCTGATATAAAAGATATTTCATATTTATATCCAGGTATTGAATTTATAGTTTCTAATGAAACTGAAATAAAGGTATTTTGTGCAAAAGAAGGTATTGTTGATTTTGTAAAAGAAAATATACAAAAACCTTTACAAAAACATATTATTACCGCATCTGCTTCTGATGGAACAGATAATGTAGAAATTGCCTTCCAATGGGGTACAAAGCATGAAATGCCTTATGTCTTTGTAAATGGTCTACGTTGTCCTGAGTTAGGAACTCCTGTAACAGGCGCCCGCGCGGCTATAACTAAAACTTTTAATAATTTATCTGGACAAAATTTTGAAGGTGAATATATTCGTAAAAATCTATTTTATGTAATTAATTGTAAAGTAGAAAATCCTTCATTTGCCAATCAAACTAAAACAAAAATTAATAATCCTTCTTTACGTACTCTTGCTACAACTGCTTTTACTTCTGCTTTAAAAGAAATGAACATTAAGTATAATAGTGAATTTAACACTATTGTAGAGATGTTAAAGAAAGTTGAAAAAGCAGAAGCTGCTGCGGAAAAAGCTCGTAATGCTGTTCTTAATATGGAAAAGAAGGAATCAGAACATAAGAAGCAAAAAATTACTTCTTCAGAAAAATTTAAAGACTGCGAAAAACATGGACAAGATTCAATATTAATTATTTGCGAGGGTAATTCTGCTTTACATGGTTTATTACCTGCACGGAATGTTAATAATGAAGCCTTATATGCTGTACGTGGAAAAGTAAAAAATCTTTTAAAGCATCCATTAGATGAATGTCTTGAAAACGAAGAAATTTCAGATATTATTCTTGCATTAGGCTGCGGTATACAAAACAGATATAATTCAAAAAAATTAAATTATGGTAAAGTAGCAATTGCAGTTGATGGTGATGCTGATGGATATAATATTATGTGTCTTATTGCTACCATGTTTTATGTATTAATGCCACAATTTATTGAAGAAGGTAGACTTTGCTGGTTACGCGCGCCACTTTTTAAAATTGAAAAAAATGATAAAAGATTATTTGCTTATGATGAAGAAGAATTAAATCAAATTCGTCAAGGCAAAGAAAACTGGACTCAAACTCGAATGAAAGGACTTGGAGAATTTAATGCAGAAGATATGGAAGTATCTATGCTTCATCCTACTAATAGACGGCTTGAGGTTTTAACTATTCACGATAGTGAAGCAGCTGCGGAAAGTATTCATATGTTAATGGGTACAGACGTAGAACCTAGAAAAGAATTTCTATTTGAAAATGTTGATTTTAATATTTTAAATAATTAAAATGATAATTTATAGATATGAAAAAGAAGATGGCGGTGGACCATATTTTACATCTGATGGACATCCAAGAACACATCCAGAGATTTATTTTAATGATGATATATTATGTGGCGCTGAATCAATTGATAATTTAAATAAGTGGTTTATAGAAAGAAACGCTACTCACTTAATTCAAAATTGTAAAATTGTTAAATATGAAGGAGAATTAATTCATAAATCTCTTCATAGCGGAGAAGTAATTATTAGAAAATCAACTTCTAAACAATTGACTTCTCCTTAAAATTATGATATAATATAATAAAGAAAGAAAAGGAAGTGGAAAACAATTTGATTTACGAAACCGATTTTCAAAAACAAATTGAAAGTGCTTTCTTGACTTACGGCGCGTCCGTGGCGCAGGAACGAGCAATTCCCGATGTGCGTGATGGATTAAAAATCGGCCTGCGTCAGGGACTATATGCACAATATACTCATAAAAGAACTCATAAAGATAAATTTTCTAAAGCGGGTCGTTCAGTAACTGATGCAATGGGACAATCATACGTTCATGGTGATATTGCAATGTATGATACATTTATTCGTGCTGCGCGTCCGTGGTCTTATCGTTATACACTAGAAGAAACTCAAGGTAACGCAGGTGATCAAACTTCTCCAAATAGCCAATCAGCTATGCGTTATGTTGAAATGCGTTCTAGTGAATTAGCTGATGTAATTTTTTATGGATTAAAAAAAGATGCTATTAAAGAATGGTATTGGAACTATGATGATACAGAACAGATTCCTAATGTATTTCCTTCTATGGGATATTGGAATATAGTTAATGGTTGTTCTGGTATTGCAGTCGCAATGGCTACATCAGTACCACAATTTAATCTAAAAGAAGTTAATGAAGCTTTAATTAAAATTATTAAAGATCCTAATGTGGATTTTAATAATATATATTGTGCGCCGGATTTTGCAACTGGCGGAACAATTACTAATGCTGCAGCAGTTAAAGAAAGCATTAAAAATGGTAATGGTGAATCAATTCGCTTAAAAGCGAAACTTGAATATTTCCCAGATCAAAATATGATTCAAGCAACAGAGTTACCATACGGAGTTTTTACTAATACTATTATAGATCAACTTGCTTCTTTAACTAATGACAACGAAAATTATGGAATAGAAAGAGTAGTAGATCATACTAAAAAACTTGCTGATATCCGTATTTACTTATCTAAAGGTGCCAATCCAAAAAAGATGATCGAAAAACTTTACAAAGATACCAGTTTAGAAAATTGGTTCTCTGTAAATATGATTATGTTAGATAAAGGCCGCTTTCCAAAAGTATTTGGCTGGCGCGAAGCTTGTGATGCGTATATTGAACATATGCGTGAATGTAAAAAGAATGAAATACAATTTGATTTAGATAAAGCACTCGCGCGAAAAAATATTGTTGATGGGCTTATTCGTGCATATTCTATAATTGATGAAGTTGTTGCTCTTATTCGTGCTTCTTCTACTCCAGCAGAAGCATCACTAAAATTATATAATCAATATAATTTTAATGAAGAACAAGCAAAAGCAATTCTTGCAATGAAACTATCAGCACTTACTCGATTAGATATAGTTAAACTGAATTCTGAGCAAGAAGAACTTATTAAAAAAATTGAATGGTGCCAACACTTATTATTAGATAGCACCGCTTTAGATGAAGAATTAATTAAAACTTTAACTGAAGTTGCGCAAAAATTTGGAGATAATCGTAGAACTAAAATTTTAAATATTATAGAAACTAATTCTAATGAAATGGAACCAATTAATGAAGATGAAGTTGGTATAATGTTATTTGATAACAATATGTTAAGATTGATCAAAAAAGAAGATTTACAAGGCGGGAAACGTGGTAGAAAAGGTATTAATATTAAACCGCCAAAAAATGCAAATCTTATTAATACATTATATACTACTAATTTAGGAATTGTTGCAGCTTTTACTAATTGCGGTAGAATGTATAATTTTACTCTTGCTGATTTAGATTACGGAAAAGACTATTCTATCTATGAGTTAATTACTCTACAAGATAAAGAACAGGTCTTATTATTAATTGATACAACTTCCTTCAATTCCTATCATAATTTAGTAACAGTCAGCAAAAAGGGTTTTATTAAAAAAAGTTCTATACGTGATTATAATGTACGTGCTAAAAAAGGAACCTCTGTAATGAAATTAGAAGATAATGACCAATTAGTTGGTGTTTATCTTTCTATGAGTGATGAAGATAAAATCTTTATTATTGGTAGCGGTGGTAATTATAATTTTTATTCATTAGAAAAAATTTCTGTAACTGGTAGAGTTACTAAAGGTGTAAAAGCTATTAAACTAAATGATAATGAATTTATTCGCGCAGCTACGTTAATTAAAAAAGGTATAGCATATAGAGGTCTTTTAACTATTACTTTATCTGGTAAAGGAAAAATTACTAGAATAGAGGATTTTAATGAAACTTCTCGTGCAATTAAAGGTCCACAAGTAATGGCCTTAAAAGATGAAGAAATTGCAACTGTATACGCAGTTCCAGAATCGCAAGAAAAAATATATGTTACAACAAATAATAAAGCTGTGCTTCTATCTATTGAATCTATTCCAATTCAAAATCGTGTTACCAGTGGAATAAGAATTATTGATGGAAGAGGAGTAGAATCAGAAATTAAAATAATGTAATGGAGAATTAATATGGATAAAAGATATCGAGATTTATTTACATTAATTGCTCAAAGTGTAGCTAATACTGCAGAAAAAGTTATGGATTTACATAAAAGTAATAATGAAGAAAAAGAATATGAAACTGCGCAAATTATGCGAGATGATTATTTAAATCTACATGACAAATTACAAGAAGAAGTAGATTTAACTAAAGCAGATTATGCTAGACTTTTAGTCGGAACAATTATTATTGTTAATCAATTAGAAGGAAAAATTAAAAGTGAACAGCAAGCATTGCAAGGTTATAAAATTGATGTAATTCCTAAATTAGATCAGATTAATAATGAACTTGATCCTGACAAAGCTATGCAATTAGCAGCAGAACTTTTCGAAATTAAAGAACAAGAAGAACAAGAATAAAATTAGATAATTAAAAAAATTTAATACTTGACTTTTTAAGAAAATTCTGTTATAATAAGTTTGTAAAGAGGAAAAGGAAAAACAAATTCCTTGCCACTTTAAATAAATAATTAATTAAAAATATTTTAAAGCGAAAAACGCGAAGGAGATTGACAATTATGACTCAGAATAGTGAACTAGTTCTAAATTATCTAAAGAAGAATTTCGGCCAGGAATTTACAAAGCAGGATATTGCAGAAGCTCTTGGTATTTCTGTCCCAGCTGTAACCGGTAGTATTAATGGTCTTGTAAAGAAGGGATACGTTGTAGAGCGCATGGAAGAGATTGAAGTTGAGCCTGCCACCGAGACTAAGAAAGCAAAGATGAAGACCATCCGTCATGAAACTCTAACTGAAGCTGGTCTAGCTTATGATCCAGTTGCGGAAGAGGAAGCTAAGGCCGCTGCTAAGGCTGCTGAGAAGGAGCGTAAGGCGGCTGAGAAGGCTGCTGCTAAGGCCGCAAAGGAGAACGCTTAATTAGTAGTAATTGGGCGGCGAAATATCGCCGCCTTTAATCTAATAAAATTAAAACATAGAAAATTAAAAGAGGTAAAGAATATATGAAAAATATTGTAGAACAAGCAACAAATAAGTTAAATATCGTAGGTAAGCTATTAGATTGCACTTTTGGTGAAGGCACTACTAAAACTGGTCAGCATTATGAGCGTGCAAATTTTACTGTTCGTGTAACACAAAAGATAAATGGAGTAGAGGAAACTAGTGAAATTCCAATTAGCATTTTTGCTTCTCAGTTTACTAGTCAGAATAAGCCTCATCCAGGATATAAAAATATTCAAGATATGAAGCGTTGGAAGACTGTGCAAGATGTTGGAGAAACAGAAGCAACAGTAGTTCGTATGACTAGCGCAAATGTCCAAGAAAATAACTTTGTCTCTAAGAGCGGACAGTTAATTAATGGTTGGCAAATTCGTACTTCATTTGTAAATGAAGCAACAAATAATATTGCAGATATTGCATCTTTTAACATTGATATTTTCATTATGGATATGCATGATGAAGTGGATCGTGAAGGCGAACCAACTGGTCGTTTAATTGTTAAGGGTGGTATTGTACAGTACGGTGGTACTCTTGATATAGTAGAATTTATTGTAGAAGGAAATGATGCAGTAGATTATATTTCTCGTAATTGGAATATTAATGATACAGTAAATGCTGGTGGTCGTATTCGTTTTACTTCTCAAGAAGTTAAGCGTTCAGCTGCTGAAAGTTCTTGGGGCGAAGAGCTACCTGAAACTTCTACTCGTATGGTTCGTGAACTAATTATTACTCGTGGTTCAGATGAAGCTTTTGAGGAAGAATTTGCTTATGATCCAATAGAAATTAAAAAGGCTTTCAATGATAGAAAAGCTAGAATTGAACAGCTACAAGTTGAAGCCAAGAAGAGCGCTCCCGCAAAAACAGATTCTGATGGTAAAAAGTATAACTGGGAGTAATTCCCAGTTATATCTTTATAGGAGGGAATTAATATGGCAAACGATATTGATATTTTCTCTCTTGAGCCATCAAAAATTTCTCGTGACCTAAAAGGGAAATTTTTATTAATTTATGGGCAACCTAAAACTGGTAAATCGACATTCGGTTCTCAACTTCCTCGTTCATTATTCCTTAACTTTGAGCAAGGTACAAATGCTTTAGCTGGAATACGTAGTGTACCCATTCTTCGCTGGGGTGACTTTAAGAAAGTTCTCTCCCAACTTCGCAAGCCGCAAGCGCGCGAAATGTATGATAGTATTGTAGTAGATACAGCTTCTATTGCTTGGCAGCTTTGTGAAAAATATGTATGTCAGCGCGAAGGTGTAGATTCAATTCGTGATATTCCATGGGGTCAAGGTTGGGGAATGTTACGAAATGAATTTTCAGAATGCTGGCGTGAAATTACTTTATTAGGTTTTGGCATTTTATTTATTGCTCACAGTAAAGACAAGCCCACTGAAATGAGGGATGAAAATGGTGAATCTATTACAGCTGTTGCACCAGATTTACCTAACCAGTGCTATACAATTATAAATAGTATTGTTGATATTATTGGCTACTTACAAGTTCAAATGAATACAGATGGGACTTCTGAACGTTTTCTATATACTCGTTCTACTCCAACAGTATTTGCAGGAAGTCGTTATCAATATCTTGCTCCAAAAATTAAATTTGGTTATCAAGAACTTGTAGATGCTATTGGTGATGCTATTGATATGGCAGTTGAACGTGATGGTGCAGAAGTTACAGATCATACTGAAATGAAGCAAATTAAAGCACGTCCATTCCAAGAAGTTATGGAAGAAGCAAAAAGTGTTGGTAATGAATATATTGAAGGTGCGAATAGTGAAGAAGAAAAAGAACAAAGATTTAATGTAGTTAAAGATGTTATTCGGAAAATTTTTGGTTCTGATGATTTCAAAATTAGCGCTGCAGTACCTTCACAATCTGATTTAGTCGAACTATTTATAGATGAAATAAGAGAGTTAATTTAAAAAAGAGCCTATGGCTCTTTTTTATTGACTTTTTTTAAATTTTATGCTATAATGATAATAGATAAAATTGTAAGGAAGGGATAATATGCCAGGATTAACAAGAACATGTTGTCAATGTCATAAACAATTACCAACAGAACAAATGAAAAAACATGCATCTATACGGTCACAAACATCAAGTTGGTATTGTCCAACTTGTTTAGCAGAGAAAAAAGAAAGAGAAGCTTTTACAGAAAAAGTATGCGCAATTTTTGGTACTAAAATGCCGGGCCAGAGAATTTGGAAAGATAGAAAAGAATTAATAGAACAATATGGGTATACTGATCAAACTTTGATTGATTGTTTAGATTATTTATATACTGTTAAAAAAATGAAAAAATTATCAGTATCATTAATTCTAATTAAAAATGATCCTTCAATTGTAAATGAAATGTTTAATTATAAAAAACAAGAAGAAGAAAAAGCTCAACAGATTATTGAAGCTATTAAAACTCCTGTTAAAGAATATATTGTTCCAATTCAAGAAAATACCGAAAAAAAGGTTGAGAAATGGAATTTAGAAGATTGGTTAGATGACTAAGGAGAGATTAATTTGGTTTTATCCGATAAAATGGCTTATAGACAAATTATTGGTGGGCTAATGTATAATACATTATTATTTATCGAATATCCAGATATATTGCCCACCGATTTTGATTATAAAGTCGCACGAATTTGTTTAATAGCAATTCAAAATTTATATGAAGAAGGAGCAACTAAATTAACTATACCAGAGGTAGAAAATGAAATATTAAAAAACCAAGGAATTGGTGCGACTATTTATAAACAAGAAAATGGTTTAGATTTTTTAAAAACTGCTTATGAATTTGCAGAAGTAAGTAATTTTGAAGTTTATTATAATAGATTAAAAAAATATTCTTTATTAAGAACTTTACAAAAAGCAAAATTTGATATTAGTTATTATTATAAAGAAGATAAAGATTTGGGGCCTTTAGAAGAAGATACCTTGCAAAAACGTTTTAACGAAGATGGTTTACAAGATATTTTAAATAAAATAGAAGGAAAATATAATAGTATTAAAAATGATTATTTAAATACTAATAGGAAAAAAAGTGATCCATCGGAAGGTATTTTTGAATTAATTGATGACTTACAGAAAAAACCAAATGTTGGCCCTAATCTAGAAGGTGATTATTTTAGTACCGCTTGCCGTGGCGCTCGTGCAGGTTGTTTTTATTTAAAATCAGCTAGTAGTGGCGCGGGCAAATCTCGTACATCAATATTTGATGCATGTAAAATTGCATATCCGATTCGTTTTTCTTTAGAAAAAAATAGTTTTATACATGAATTAAATAAAGATGGAACTCGACGACAACCACGAAAAACTTTATTTATTGTTACAGAGATGGATAAAGAAGAATTACAGACTATAATGTTAGCTTATTTATCTAAAGTAAATGAAGCACATATTTTAACCGGGCAATGTGATTTTGATGAATTAAATAGAGTCAAATTTGCGGCAAAAATCATTAAAGAATATAGAGATTATTTTATAATTGAAGAAATTAGTGACCCTAATTTAACTAATATTGAAGCAACAATTAAAAAATATGCAACGATAGATAATATTAAATATTGTTTTTTTGATTATATTCATTCTACTGCAAGTATGCTAAATCAATTTGCAAAAAATAATTTAAGAGAAGATGTCGTTTTAATGATGATGGCGAATCAATTAAAACAATTAGCAAAAGATTATAATATTTTTATTTTTTCTGCTACACAAGTTAACAGTGGTGCAATGATAGATGATGAAACTTTTAAAAATGAAACCTGTATAAGAGGTTCTAAAGCTGTAGCTGATAAAGCGGATGTTGGTTATGTAATGACACGAATTGGGCAGAAAACATGGAATGCAGTTATTGGCCCTTTAAGACAAGCAGCAAGAGATGGTACACTCGATAGTAAATTTATAGAAAATGAAAAATATCGTCCTACTCATATTCTTGATATTTATAAAAATCGACGTGGTAAATATAAAAATATAAGAATTTGGGTTCATTTGGACTTAGGTACTGGAGAAAGAAATGATGTATTTATTACTGATACTGACAATAAACCCATAGCAAATTTATTAGAATCTTTTAAATCTTATACAGAAGAAAAAATAGATTGGAGTAATTATTTTGACAACTAATTTTAATGAAGCGGATAGAGACGCTTTCCTTGCAACATTAAATATTCAAGATGTTATTGCATCATTAACTTTACAAGATGTAAAAAATTTTTTAGAAAGTTTAGGAGTAGAACAAATAGATATTAATGAAGAAAAACAATATTTAGTTTGTCCTACTATTTGTCATAATCCAATTCATGAAGCAGAGTCCATGAAATTATATTGGTATCAAAATAATAAAATTTTTAGATGTTATACAGAATGTAATGAAGCTATGTCTATCTTTGAATTATATAAAAGATATATGGCTTTAAATCAATATCCAATAACATTAGAAGAAGCAGAAAATTATATTAAACATTTTTTGAAGCATATAATCATTAATACAAAAAAAGCTGATTCATTAGAATCCAATATTGAAAAATATAAATTTACAACTAATATTCCATTATTAGATGAATATCCTAAAGTAGTATTAGATTATTTTACAAAATATTATCATCCTTCTTGGTTAAAAGATGGTATTACTAAAGAAGCAATGGATAAATTTCAAATTAAATTTTCTTTAGGCCAAAATAAAATAATTATTCCTCATTTCGATATTCATGGTAGATTAATTGGTATTCGCGGCCGCGCGCTTGAACCAAAAGAAATTGAAGAACATGGTAAATATAGACCAATTCAAATTGGTAAAACAATATATACTTATCCACTTCAATTTAATTTATATGGTATTTATGAACATCAAAATGGTATTCGTAAACGTAGAAGTGCAATTATTGCAGAAGCAGAAAAATCTGTTATGTTGGATGATGGTTACTACGGAGATTTGAGTAATTGTGTAGCTTGTTGCGGCTCTACTTTTAATAAATATCATATAAGTTTATTAACTGATTTTCTTGGCGCAAATGAAATTATAGTTGCTCTAGATAAAGAGTATGAAGATTGGCGCACGTCAAAAGCAAAAAAATATAGAACAAAATTAGAAAATTTATGCAAAAAATATTCTAATCAAGCTTCTTTTTCATATATTTGGGATTATGATAACGTATTAAATGAAAAAGATTCTCCTTTTGATAAAGGCAAAGATATATTTGAACATTTATATAAAACACGAATAAAGGTGAAATAATTATGAATTATAGATTAAGAAATGTATACTCAACGAATCCTCGACTAGCTTTAACCGAAATTTTAAAAGATAGAGGAGTTACTGACATAGAAAATTTTATCCATCCAAAATTTGAATGTGAATTAAATCCTTATGATTTAGATAATATAGAATTGGCTGCAAATAAATTATTACAACATTTACGAGCGAATAGCCATATATGTATAATAGTAGATGCTGATGCTGATGGTTTTACATCTAGCTCTATTTTGTGGTTATACATAAAAAATATTTTTCCTGACGCGGATTTAACTTTTACTGTGCATGAACATAAACAGCATGGACTAGAAGATAAAATTGATTGGCTTATTGATGAAGAGCAATTTGATTTAGTAATTGTACCAGATGCTGGTAGTTATAATTTTACTGAACATAAACGACTTTATGAAATTGGCACTGATTGTATTTGTCTAGACCATCATATGCCGCCAATAGATAAAGATGGTAAAATACTTTTACCAAATATTGAACATGCAATAGTAGTAAATAATCAACTTTCTGATAGATATAAAAATAAAACATTATGCGGTGCAGGAATAGTATATAAATTTTGTGAAGTATTAGATAATATTCTTGGTATTCAACAAGCGCATAATTATATTGATTTGGCTGCTCTTGGAGAAATTTCTGATGTTATGGATAGAAGTAATACTGAAACTAATTATATTATGATGAATGGTTTACAAAATATTAAAAATAAAGGGTTTCAAACGCTGATTGAAGCTCAATCTTATTCTTTAAAAGAAAAAGCAGATTATCCTTATTATGGGCTTACTCCTATTGATATTGCTTTTTATATTTCTCCACTTATTAATGCTATTACTCGTGTAGGGACTATTAGTGAAAAAGAAAATATGTTTTATTGTTTTATCGAACCTGATAGATTAGTACCAAGCACTAAACGCGGAGCAAAACCTGGTGACACTGAATATGCGGCACAAGCAACCGCGCGCTGTGGTGGTAATGCTAAATCTAGGCAAAACCGAATTAAAGAAAAAGCTATTGATTTAATTGACTTTAAAATTCAAAAAGATCAATTATATGAAAACAATATTATTATTGTTGAAGTTGATGCATGTGATAATATTCCGCAAGAATTAAGCGGACTTATTGCTATGGCTATTGTTGGTAAATATAATAAACCTTGTTTAATTGTTCGTAGAAATAATGATAATTTATTACAAGGTTCTGCGCGAGGAAATGAAAATTTTGCATCTCTACCAAATCTAAAAGAATACTTAGAACAAAGTGGTTATTTTGAATATGCTGCTGGACATGATAATGCTTTTGGCGGCGGAATTAATGCTAATCGTTTAGACAGTTTTATTAATTATGTCAATAATGATTTACCAGTTGGTGCTTTTGAAAATTGTTATTTAGTAGATTATGTATTAGATGGGAATAACAATAATGCAGAATTGCTTACCGCATTATCAAGTAATCCTGAATTATTTGGCAACCATATTGATGAAGTAAAGTTCATTATTAATAATATCTCATTAGCAAATATTTCTGTTATGGGCGCGAATAAAGATAGTATAAAAATTAGTTTTAATAATGTCGATTATGTACATTTTAAAGATTTAAATTTTATCGAAGAAGTATTTAAAAATCGTACAAAATTATTAAATGTATATGGCAGAGCTAATTTAAATACATTTGCTGGTAGAACTACTGTTCAAATTTTTATAGATGATTATGAATTTGTTAATGATCCACATAGATATGAGTTTTAATTGACAAAAAATAAAAATTATGATATAATAAATATAGAATAAAAAAGGAGTGATTGTGTGTATTATAGTTTACATAATCATACTTGTGCTAGTAATCAACGATTAGTAGATTCTATAAATAATATTAATGATATTATTCAATATGCTTTTGATATTGGATTATATGGTGTTGCTTTAACAGAACATGAAACAGTTAATAGTCACATTAAAGCTATTAAATATGTTGAAAGTAAACGTAAAGAAGAAAATCATGATCCAAGATGGGATACTTTTAAACTTATTTTAGGAAATGAAATTTATTTATGCCGTAATGGTTTAAATAATGATAATTATGATAGCAAAAAAGATAGCTTTTATCATTTTATTCTTCTGGCGAAAGATGAAGAAGGACATAAACAAATTCGGAAGTTAAGTACGCGCGCATACGCACAAAGTTTTATGAAAAATCGTATGCGTCGTGTCCCAACTTACTATAGTGATTTAGAAGATATTGTTGGTAAAAATCCTGGGCATATAATTGCGAGCACAGCTTGTATCGGTGGTTATTTTGGAAAAACCATTTTAAAAGCAAGTAGATTGGAAAAAAATGAAAGTTTATTTATGGAAGAAGTTCATAAACTAGAAGCTTGGTGTAATTATTTACAAAATATTTTTGGTAAAGAAAATTTTTTTCTAGAACTTCAACCTTCCAATAATCAAGAACAAATTTATGTTAATGAATGGTTATTAAAGTTTTCTAAGAATTTAGATATCCCAGCCATTATTACTACTGATAGCCATTATTTAACTAAAGACGACAGAAAATTTCATAAGGCATATTTAAATTCAAAAGATGGTGATCGTGAAGTTGATGAATTTTATGCGACAACTTATATGATGACAGCAGAAGAAATTCATCAATATATGGATAAATATAATGGTGCAGAAGTAGTTTCTCATTGTTTAGATAATACTAAATTAATTGGAGAACAAATAACTCAATATGATTTAAGAAAGCCATTTAAACTTCCTTATCTTCCTAATAAACAAGATATTCTTTTAGCACAGCGACCAACATCATTTATTTTACTTTCTATTGCAGAAAAAAATCTACCTGAAATTTGGTATAAATTTATTAATTCAGAAGAAAATGCTGATAGAATTTTTATTTATAGAATTATAAATAAATGTAATTCTAATCCAGATTATTATTGGACTGATGAACGTATCGCACGAATGACAATTGAGTTAGAAACTGTATGGAATGCTTCAAAGAAACAAGATATTGTTTGGTCAAAGTATTTCTTACAGGTGGCAGATTATTTAAAGATTGCATGGGATGAAGGCGATACATTAGTTGGCCCAGGTCGTGGTTCAGGTGTAGGATTTTATCTAAATTATTTATTAGATATTATTCAAATAGACCCAATTGTAGAAAAGGTTCCTCTTTACTATTGGCGTTTCTTAAACCCGGAACGTGCAAGTATTCTTGATATTGATAGTGATGTACAGAGTAATCGTCGTAATAAAGTTATTGAAGCACTTCAAAAACATTATGGTGAATTAAATGTTGTTCGAGTTGGGACTGAAAGAACAGAAGCGGCAAAAGCAGCAATTCTTACAGCTGCGCGCGGTCTAGATATTGATATTGATACTGCACAAGCAATCGCTGGATTAATTGGTAGCGATCGTGGTATACAAGAATCTTTAAGTGTTACTTATTATGGTGATCCGGAAAAAGATGTACCACCAAACAGAACTTTCCAAGAAGAAATGGCAAAGTATCCCGAACTTTGGGCAGTAGCTCAAAAGATTGAAGGATTACAGTGTGGATGTGGTTGCCACGCAGGTGGAGTTATTATTGTAGATGAAGATATTACAGAAACTAATTCACTTATTAAATTAAATAGCGGTGAATGGGTAACTGCGTGGGATCTTCATGAGTCAGAAGAAGTTTCCAATGTAAAAATTGACCTTCTTGCTACTTTAAATTTAACTCGTATGCGTGTTTGTCTTGATCTATTAGTTCAATACGGATATATTGAAAAAAAAGCAACCCTTCGAGAAACATATGAATCAGCAATTGGTGTTTATAATTTAAATAGAACCAATCCAGAAATGTGGGAGCGGTTAGCAAATAATGAAATACTAAGTGTATTCCAATTTGATACACCACAGGGCATTCAAGGAATTTCATTAGCTAAGCCAACATCTGTTGAAGAAATGGCCGCATTAAATTCTATTATGCGATTAATGGCTAGTGAAAAAGGCGCTGAGCAACCATTAGAAAAATATGCTCGATTTAAAAAGGATCCAACACTATGGGAACAAGAAATGAATCAATATGGGCTATCACAAGAACAAAAACAATTATTACATAGCTACCTTGATTATGAATATGGAATTTGTGCTTCCCAGGAAGATATTATGTCTATGATTCAAAATCCAGAATTAGGTGGTTGGAGTCTTAAAGATAGTGATATGCTAAGAAAAAGTATCGCGAAAAAAAGTGCTGGGCTTTATGAGGAGCTTTCAAAAAAATACTTTAAAACAGTACAGGAAAAAAATTTAGATACAAATTTATGTAATTATTTTTGGAAAGTATTAGTTAACACTCAACGTGGTTATTCTTTTAATTTAAGTCATACCTTAGCATATAGTCTTGTTGGTCTACAAAATATGAATTTAGCTTGTAATTATCCAATTATATTTTGGAATACAGCAAACTTAATTGTTGATAGCGCTGGAGTAGATGAAGGAGACAATCCTGAAGATATTGATCAAGATGAAATTGCAGAAAATATTGAAGAAGCTATTGCAGAAGTAAAAGAAACTTTTGAAGATGAAATGGATACCCCAACAGAAATTGTTGTTACAAAAGAAAAAATAGAACGTGTTAAAAAGTCAGTAGATTATGGTAAAACTGCTAGAGCGATTGGAAGATTTAAATCTTATGGAATAAATATATTACCGCCAGATATAAATAATTCTAGTTTTACTTTTACCCCTAATGTACAACAAAATAGTATTACTTATGGATTAAGAGGTATTACAAGAGTATCTTCTGATTTAATTAAATTTATTATGAAGAATCGTCCTTATACTTCTTTTAAAGATTTTATGGATAAAAATCATACTAACAAACTTCAAACAATTAATTTAATTAAATCTGGTGCTTTTGATAAAATTGAAGGTATTCCAAGAGAGCAAATTATGAATAATTATTTATTAAGCGTTGCAGACCAAAAACAAAGATTAACTTTACAAAATATGCAAATGCTTATTAATAAAGAATTAATACCTGAAAGCATGGCATTTTATGCAAGATTATTTTTATTTAATAAATTTTTAAAGAATAATAAAAATGGTATTTATTATAATTTAAATAATTCTGCAATCGACTTTATCAGTACTAATTTTGATACAGATTTAATTGAGGATGGAACTGCTATTCTTCAAAAAACTTGGGATAATTTATATAAAAAGGCTATGGAGCCAATGCGTCAATATTTAAAAGACCATAAAGATGAAATGTTAACTGCATTAAATACTGCGTTATTTAATGAAGTAAAAGATAAATATGGTAATGGTAATATTAGTAAATGGGAAATGGATAGTATTTCATTCTATTATCATGACCATGAACTTGCAGCTGTAGCTAATGATTTTGATAATTTCTTTGATTTATCTGAAGAGCCAGAAATAGAATATAGTTTTGTAAACGATAAAGGTCAAGAAATTAAAGTATTTAAACTTCATCGTATTATTGGTACTGTTATTGATAAAAATAAATTAAAGAATAGTATTTCTTTATTAACACCTACTGGTGTTGTACAAGTAAAAATTTATAAAAATCAATATTCTTTATATGATAAACAAATTTCTCAAAAAGATGCTGATGGTAAAAAACATGTACTTGAAAAAAGCTGGTTTTCAAAAGGTACTATGTTAATGATTCAAGGAATTAGACGCGGCGATAATTTTATTCCTAAAAAGAAAAAATCTTCTATTTATCCTGTTATTTCTAAAATTATAGATATTTCAGAAAATGGGAATTTAACTTTTCAATACGATCGTGTGGAGGCGGAAGTTTAATGATTGGATTATTAGATTATGATTGGTTACAATCAAAAAAAACTTCCGTTTTAATTCCTAATTTAGAAATTATGAAATTAGCTACTTATTATAAAACTGAAGAAAATCACTTTTGTCGACTTTTAACTCTTGATGAACAAGAGTTAAATAGTTATGACAAAATATATTTCTTTAGCGAAACTGCTAAACACCCTGTAATTCCCGAACAATATTTGCGCGCGAATAATGTTGAATTTGGTGGTACTACTTTTACTAAACAATATATTCCATTTAAAAATGAAATTATTGATTACACAATTCCACGTACTACTATTTATACTGATTTTTTAAAGCAAAAGTATAATGATGGAGTAAAAGCAAAAACTATTTCTCATGTTATAGATGATACGTACTATAGAATGTACGCTGGTAATAATAGATTGCCAATCCCACGAGTACAGCCACGAAAACGTGTATATTTATATGATAAAGATTTCTTTTATCCAGATTGGGAAGAAATTTTAACTGTACTTGCTAATAGAAATCCTTGCGGTATTTTTAGACTTCATCCTGTTATTTGTACAACATTAACCAATTATTTTAAAATTAGGTCTTTTAAAAAATTCGCGCGCTCAAATGAATTTATTTTAGATATTAATATTCCATTAGAAGAAGTTAATTATATGCTAAATCATTATAAGCATTTATTTTTAGCGGATATTACTAAAACATCCAATGTATATTTACCTCTTGGTGGAACATTAAATTCTCAAGCTAATTATTTTCGAGATTTTATTTATAAAATTAATTTGCTTTATTCTTTTTGGAGTTGTGGTATTTTAATTAAAATTAAATTTAATGAACCAGAACTGGGTACAAAAAATCCTTTACAAAATATTTCGTTGTTAGCAGAAACTGCTTGCAATGTTAGTTTTGAAAATCGTAAAGATGTTACATTAAATCAACGTATTGAACAACGAAAAAAAGATACTATATTAGTCGATGAACGAAATTTATTATTAAAATTTTATCCATCTGCAAAAGTATTATTTAATCAATCTTTTAATGAAATAGTAAAAAGAGGGAGATGGAAAATATGATTGATGAAATTATTCAAACTCATATTCAATTAGAAAAGCAACTACAAGTTGCATTAGCAACTATGGAGCGTTCTGATAAAATAACAGAAATACATAAACAAATAATTGCAAACCAAAATCGTTGTCCACATTTTAATAATAATTATAATTGGGCAATTATTAATGACACTTGTCCTTATTGCGGTTTTCATTTTTCTACAGGAGGCGTAGTAAAATGATAGAAGTATTAAAACGAAATGGACAAATTGTAAAATTTGACCCAAGTAAAATTATTGCTGCGATAGAAAAGGCTTATAGAGATATTCATGGTGAAAATAGAACGCCAACTTATGCTATGCAAATTGCAAATGATATTGAACGAGTAGCAATAGAAAATGATAATATTTTAGCAGTAGAAGAAATTCAAGAATTAGTTGAAGATTATTTAACTGAATATGATTTATTAGTCGCTAAAGCATAT
>Ga0326512_10000397_pt1 | contig 37911 bp, 34 predicted proteins | sample 1_2617_0518_D_FD_203652 | JGI IMG/M metagenome (GOLD analysis project Ga0326512, IMG submission 203652) | Bovine rumen microbial communities from UC Davis, California, United States - 1_2617_0518 | ecosystem: Host-associated > Mammals > Digestive system > Stomach > Rumen | place: USA... | reverse complement strand
GGTTATGTAAAAGCGATGTCTGGTCAATCTGGTAATAAATACCCTTCAATATTCCCGTATGATATTGATAAGAAATTTATAGATAATTATAAATCTCAAGCTGGCTTTAATACAGCAACAGCAACAACTTTACGAGCTCCTTTACACAAAGGAGACACTATAATTTATGCAACGGATCTGAGTAGCTGGAGTACATCTACGACAAACTATTATTTCCGTGCTGCTATATTTGGTTACAAAAATTCTTTCGGAGAGGTGTATCCAGATTTGTTTTATACTCAAGACGCACCAGCATTTGGAACTTATAGTGACAAAAGTCATATAGATAAAACAAATAATACAATAACACTAAACGCGGCTTTTACCGGTGAAGATAGACCCGCGGGTACTGTCATATGTCAATCAACAGAAGGTGCAACGTATTTTTATCCATGGGGTGGTCTCCCTGTTACATCATTAACTGATTGGGTATTTAAGACTGCGGATTTTAAACCAGCATCATTATCAAGATTACATGCTGCTGAATATATTCGTTGGAGTACATATGGTGGTTTGTATATAGCAGGAAATAAGTTGGTTGATAAATTCTTCAATGATGATAGAATCATTGATAGCTCTGGATACAATAACCACGGTACTAGAAATGGAAACCTCACAGTATCAGCATCGACTCCAAGATATTCGTATAGCACTGTATTCGATGGGTCTTCTGCATATATCAATATTAATAGTGCGATATTTCCTGTTATATTGAATGATTCCTTCACATTATCAATGTGGGTATATAATTCAGATTCTGGGGATAGATCCATTTTATTTGGAAACTATGGGTTGACGGGATCATTCTTCAGTATAGAAAAAACTACTGCTGAAAAGGTCAGATTCTATTGGAATGCATCTCCAGATGTAACTTTGTCAAATACATCATTAACGGTAAATGCGTTTTCTCATCTGGTCATTACCAAATCAGGTAATACAGTCAAAAGTTATATAAACGGAGTATTGAAAGATACATCAACCACAACACTGAGTGGTACAATTCCGGCTACTGCCACACACTTTAGAATTGGTGCTGATAGCAGGACTAGTTCAACCATGTTCAAAGGAAGGATATCTGATTTCCGTTTATATGCAACATGCTTATCCGCGGATGATATTAAACGTTTATACAATACCCCTGCAAGTGTATCCAAGATAGGACAATTCTTTGGATGTGAATTTAATGAGGTGATGGAATAATGGGTGTGAGTATCACAAAACAAGGCATAGTCAAAGCATCGGCATTTTCTGAAACTTTTGTAAATCCATTAGACACTCACTTCTATGAAGAACCAGACAAGAGTATATGGATTAGATTAGTTCACCATAATAATCCCGCTAACGCTTTATTCTCATCATCGAATACTTTCGGAAGTTCTGTTTATCTTGATGAAGATAGATGGTTCTATGCTTCTATTGTAACTGCTATCACCAATAACACATATGAATTTATGGTTAAACAAAAAACAACATCATCAGCAACAGAGGAAAAATATAGATGGGTCCAAACAGTAAATCCATTTACTGCAGTATTTGGAGATGTCGATGCTACCGATGTTGTTAAAAATACATCATCTGGTTATAGTGTCAATAGTAGTTATGGTGGAATATATAAACTCAATAACAATGCATATTTTGTTGCTAATAATGGCACGCAATCAAACTGGTTTTGCGCATTGGGCAGTTGGTCTACATGGAATGGTGGAATCCCCGGTTATGCTCAAAAGGCTATTACTACCGGATATTTGGATTTGTATTTAAGAATAGATAACCAAATTAATAGCGTTGCTTCGATATTCAAAAACAGTATTAAAGCATCTGAATTTATAGAGTTTTAAAGGAGGTCGTATAGATGGCGCAATTAAAAGACAGCATCGTATCTGGCAATCTTAGAGTCACCGATACTACTTTAACCGATACATTACATGTGACAACAATAAAGGCACCCACATCATCGGGTGGAACCACATATGGTCCTGGTACAAGCGGTCAAGTATTGAAAAGTAATGGTACCATGACATATTGGGCAGATATGCCAACCATTCCATCAAATAATGTAACAGGTAGTGGTACATCGGGATATCTCACAAAATGGAATGGAACAAATACTATTACAAATGGACCACAGCTTGGTTCATCCACAACCACATTTCTTAGAAATGATGGTACATGGGCAACTCCAGCAAATACTGATACAAAAGTAACTCAATCACAGACTACCACGACAAATTACAGACCAATATTGTTCGGTGCAAAGAATTCTACAGACGTTTCAACATTAGCAGATACTATTACAGATCAAGCATATACATCAACAAAAATGTTTGCTAAACCAGATACTGGATTTCTATATGCATCAGGATTTTCAACATCGGGTTACACAAACGGAACTGGAGCACAATTAGTTCAGTATGGATTATATTTAAAATCATATAAATCAGCATCATTGCCTGCGGGTGGCGATTACAGTTATTCGAGATATGCTATAAGGACATATGACGGAAAAGCCGGAGACAATAGTGGAATGCTGTTGGAAATGGGCGGTGGTGGACTAACAATAGTTGGTGCCGGTGAATCTGCATCATCTTTGGCAGCTCTTATATCCGATGATCAACGAGATTCAAATACATCAAGAACGAGACTGGATGTTGGCGGAACTTTAAACACATCCTTTAACGGTTCCAGCGAACAGCTTATACTTTCATCTGATAATAACATATACTTCCTAACAGCTTGCAATACTATCACTGGCAGAAAACCGGTTTGTTTGGACACCAGCTCTTATTTCTATCCGGGTACAAATAAAACAGGTTCAATCGGTACTTCGTCATATATGTGGAACTCGGTTTACGCTGCAACAATATATGAGAATGGTACATCATTAGCGAGCAAGTACGCTCCTATAGGTCCATATATCCCAATGAGTGGATCTACGGGTGTAACAGGAAATATCAAGATAACAAAAGCATCAGGAGAAACGGGCTTCTACGCTAAGAGATCTGACACCGATGTTGAAGTTTTGATGGGTGTTGGAACAGGTGGAACAAACCATGGTATCTACAGCGTTAAACTCACTGATTGGATTGTTTGTGGTGACGCAGAGAAAGTATCCATAAGATCAACATTGTATAATCCTTCATCAGCTGCAGATTTATACGCAATACCGTTATTAGGTGCAACTCCATCAACAGGTTTGAAAGCCGTATATAATACAAATGGTTTCAGATATACATTACAAGAAGGAACTGCAAATGAAGTTGGTACAGCTCGTATGGTACTCGGTAATGGAATAGCATCTGGAAACGCGGGTAATAAAAGAGGTTCTATTCGTTTATATTCAGCAAGTTCGTCTTATGTTGATTTGATACCAGCGTCAACAACAACGGCCAAAACCCTAACTTTACCTGCGGCAACAGGAACTGTCAAACTTGAGAAAAGGAGCATGATGTATGATGACACTTCAGATTGGGCTTCATATTCATGGCACAAATTTGCCGAAATAACATCATCAACAAATTATGATGATAAAGCAATAACATTCCTTGTTTCAAGAACATATGACACTGATTACTCAGGAATACTCTCGGTTCATGTTAGAATGAACGGTTCCAAAAATTACCAAAAGCATCAATTTAAATGGCTTATCGCTGATGAAAATATTAATCCTAATAATTTTGTATTAGTATATACAAATAATGGAACAACGAGTTGTAAAATTGAATTATGGTACAAACAATCACAGATATATGAAGGCTGGATATTTGAAGTCTTGAAAGAACATACACGTATGGCTTCGGAAAATGCGTGGACAGTATATACAACATCTGGTCATGGTTCTGCGACATATACAGCTGGTACAAATCATCACGCGTCCGAATTGGCTTGTGTACAAAGTAAAACTGCACTATATACCGTTAAAGGAACACACACCACTACGACGAATGCTTGGACTGGAAAAATTGATGCAACCGCGTTATATGATGGAATGACAATCGCTTATTATCTTCCGTATGCGGTATCTCCGTCTGCAAATGTAACATTAAATTTGACACTATCGGATGGAACAACTACCGGTGCTATTAACTGCTATCAGAACAACACAACACGTATAACAACACACTATGGTGCTGGTTCTACAATTATCCTCACTTACTGGTCAGCTGGATCAATAAGTGTTGCCGGAACTGCAACAACGGATAATCGTTGGACTCGATGTGATTACAATTCAAATAATAGTGTTACACAAAATAACACAACAACAGATGCATCATATAGAGTAATATTCTCCGGAAATGCAAACGATAAAAATGAAACAACAACAGTTAGAAAGAATGCAAATCTTCAATTCAACCCAAATACAGCAACATTGTCAATTGGTAAGGCTGGCACAACACAGGGTTCAATTGTATTCAACAATTCAGAAGGAGGTCATGCAACTCTTAAATCAAATTCAAAAGGGACAAGTCCAACTTTTTTATTACCAGACACAGGTAGTAATGGTGAACATACGCTCAGCACTGGTATGTACGATCTTAGTGTAACAAAGGGATTAATGAAAGTAACGAATGTTGCAAACATCCCAGCCCATACCATGGCATTTAAAATAGTTTTCAAATCAGATGCATCAACGCCAATATATTCCATGGTAGAGATTCCAGATTTGGGAAACGGTATAGACTATGGTGGGCTAATTCAAGTTGGTGATTATTCTGACGGGCAAGGATCCGTACGTATCATAATGAAAGCTGTTATCATCAGAATAACAGCTGGGTCTATAACCGGAACCAGAACATTCACAGCAACGGTCTCATCAACACAACAAATCTCTGGAACATCTGTATCAGGATTTACACGAAATGTTTCGATAGAGAAGATTTATGCATGTACATAAAACAAAAAGATATGAAGGGGGCCATAAGCCCCCTTTCATTTTAATATATCTTTTCTATTTGGAATTCTCTTACTTCATTTTCATCACCCAATATATCTGCTTTGAGCACGATTGTTGTGACAACATCACCATCGTAACGACGACTATTTGTCGCTCTGACCAAGTTTGGATCAGCGATACTAAGCATCATCGTATTGGTTGAACATGCTGCTACAATACAACCCACATCACGCAACTCACGATAATTATCAACTGCAGTAAGTTTTACCATATCACCCGGTTTGAGTAATACACAATCCTCTCCTTTGGTATTGTTGTAGAATCTGTAATGATACTGTTTGTATTTGACAATATATTTTGACAAACATACAGGTCTAACACATTCAACATTTGATATGTAATAATCATATGCATCATCAATGTGTATGCGCATTTTTATGTAGGGTGGTTCTCCTTCGATACATACCTCTTCTGGTTTTCCTGAAGGACCAACATTCGTTGGTTTAAAAATTGCTATAGGTCGCATGTCGTATAAAACTTTTATACGACCTTTGGGATCTTTATTCGATATCTCTTTTATGTCTTTTTCCAAACGTTCGATATCGAAATATTCGCCAGGTTCACCTTCAACTATTAAGTCTTCTCTTTTTAATATGATTCCCATATCTATCACTCCTCATCGTTTTCATCATAATGTGTGATATATGTGTCACTTCTGTATTCAAGATTTGGATACAATGCATTCTCGACATTTCTTAATGCAGCGAACAGATCTGCTCTATCGTCATAGTGCTTACCATTCTTATATACTTTACCATTCTTGATTTCGAAACGCCCATCGTCATGAATCCATTCCATATCAAGAATTTCAAGTAATGCATCAAGTGCTTGATCTTTATTAAGATCTATCTCTATTCTAATTTTCATTTCTTTATCATTACCGCAGAACTCTTTGAATTCATTCATGAATGATACAAAACAATCCGGGCAGATATCGAAATCTTTAGAATGATATCCGCGGTTCATATCATATGGAGCATTCTGAATCCTACGACACAGATACCATACTTTTGGATGTGGTGCTTTATCATCACCATATCCAGTATATTTGATATCACCGTTGCATTCAAGGTTATCCAGATTGAATGTACCGATCTCTTTTCCACATTTGTCACATTTAACATGTGTCAATGCTTGGATAGTTCTTTGTTCAAGATATGTGTGTTCAGTATAGTTTCTCATTCTCTAAACTCCTCATCCATCTTATCTGACATTTCCAGTGTGGGCTTGCACATGATGAGATCAATCATTTCATTGTCGCTTCCTCTTCGTCGGAATGACCTTTTCCAACTCATATATCTCATATTCATCATTGAGATATTTATCAATTGATACACGTTCTTCATATAAGTTATTTCCTGTACCAAAATATGTGAAATACAACATATTGTCATCTTTCTTTTTCAATAACATATCATGGTGAATGAGATCTCCATCTTCTTTCATATACACAGCATATGCTTTGCCGATTTCAAATTTATCTGTATTGAAAACCATTTTCTGTTTAATAAAGTCCTTTATCATTTATTTTTCCTCCTTTGGATATTCTTCTCCGATATCATATAAGTCATATTCCTCTTCAGAACAATCGAACGTGTATTCAACGGTTTTACCATCTTTATCTCCTTTGATTGTTAATGTATACGATTCGGGATGATGTATAAAACCAAAACGTGTCGGTGTTAAATGTGCTGAAGTGTGGTGTTTGTCTATAATAATACCAGAATCAATTTTATTACACATATTAATGATCCAATATACAATGCAGAAGATCAATAACGCAACTCCAGCAACGATCAATACATTACATATGGCCATTTCAATATTGTAACTATCACAGTTTTTGAGTTTCTTTTTGAATATTTTTATCATTTTATTTTTCCTTCCCTTATTATTTTATCCTCGGTTTTCTGAGAATTACTTTGTCATTTGGTGACAAATTATCCAAGGGAGCTACGATACCACATATCCACTTCTCATCAGGTGTTGGTCGTTTAACCTTATACTTGGAAAGAAGTTCAGCAACAGTGATTTCGATATCTTCATACCCTATAGAGTGATAACAAGTCATTATTATCAACCTCCAACTGTAGTAGCAGATTGCTGTATACTATTTCTGTATGGTGTTGTTATATCAATGAAATACTTAATATAATCATTGTTTGTTCGATTCTTATACCAGTGAGATACAATTATCAAATCACCATCACGTATAGTATATAGAATTCTTATTTGCATTTGATTAACCCGACATTTATACACGTAGAAGTATTTGTTGATAATGTTGTGTATTAGTATGTCATCAGCAAACACTTTCCCTATCTCAATATTCTGATCAACATATGGTGATAGTCGGGCTACTAATCTTTCAATAGCCATATCTATTGATCGCCGAACATTCACATTTACTCGATCATATGTCGGATCTTCATTAATGACTTTCATTATTATTTACTCCTTTCGACAGATTATTAATATGACATAGACTGACCTTCTATATCATATTAAAAATATCTATATCAAAAATAATAAAAAGGGAGATGTGTATTTATGAAAGTATCACTCAAGGAAGGTAATATATCTGATATACCCCGTGAAGAAATCCAGGGTTACATCGATTATGCGAGAAAGAAATATCCCGATGAAATCATCGATGAAATCATTATAAAATTGGATGGTGAATTCGTTGATCTTGAGATACACAAACATTCTATACCATTCGCTCGCATCCGTCGTATTACCGGTTATCTGGTTGGAACGCTTGAACGTTTCAACAATGGTAAGAGAGCGGAAGAACATGATCGTGTAAAACACAGCATTACCGAATAAGAATAAAAAAGAAGCGCCCGTAATGGGCGCTTCGCTATATTAATTAAATGCATCAAAAATCTGTGGTGTCAACACTCTATGACTCTTTATGTCGTTGACGAGTGTATTGTCAACATGTATTCCGTATGTCTTATAGACACTCTTTCTGACAGAAACGGTTTTAGTAGCACCAGTTTTGTCCATTACATCAAGAATGAGTATACCATACAGAATTGCCAGACTCTCCGTCGACATGCCGTTGTTTACTCTATCGAGTTCGACTTTGGCTATGTCAACAATCTGTGACTTAGTGAGTTCCGGGTTCTCACTAATGAGCTGGAACAGATGTTTCTGATCCAGTATCTTCAACAGACTGTTGAATGATTTTGTCGGCATCGATGTTGTGTAGGTGCGAACGAATCCCTTGTTGATAACGGGTTTCTCTTCCGCCTTGTCAACCACTTTGGGTTCTTCTTTCACTGACGCTGACCCAACAGCAATGACTCTCTTGTTTTCTATTGTGAAGTATTTGTCAGTGATATTGACAAATGTCTTCTTGACAACAACAGTATCGAGAGTTTCGTCAGCAACATCTAACGATGAGAACCTCTTGTGTACTTTTGCCTTTGTTTTGTCAATCGTCATATTATTACAGTTGTCACGAATGAATTCACCAATGACTTCTATATCATCATGCTTTAAACGACGATACTTAGTCTTCTCTTTCTTGACTTCTGTTACGGGTTCTATGACAGCCGCTTTAGGAACTTCAATGATTACCTTCTGAGAGGTGATGAAGTTTCTGATAGACTCGATGTACTCGAGAATGTCGGGTCTTATCTCGGCGATATCATTGATTGTTTCCTGGTTAATGGTACAACCAGCGGCTTCACAATCAGAAATACCTTTAACGAAGTCATCCATTGACTTAACAAAATCAACAAGTTCTCTGATATTACTACTCATACCTTACTCTCCCTTCCGAACACTCTTGCTAATTCGGATGTATAATCATCCATAATTGTTCTAATGAATTCGAACGGAAGCTCAAGACCGTTGAACTTCTTCTTGACTGTGTTGGCAATAGCCTTCACGTCCTTGATCTTGGGACCCATACTATCAAGAGCCATGAAGACACATACAGTCTTCTCAAGAATGGATAACGTCATGCCATCTTTAATCTTGTCATTGAGAAGTTTCTCGGAGAGCTTCTTATCACCGCTCATAAGTATGAACTGTGATACATCCAGACCATTGGGAGAATCATCTGATCCAACATGTGTTCTAGGGAGAATTTCTCCACTTGAAGACTGCATGAAGAATCTGTCAGATATTTCCGTATGTGCTCTTTTGTTGATGATGTCATCCAGTAAGAACTTTGTCACAATAGGACGGGAGTTCTCATACATTGAGAGGACCTTATCGATATCCCCGTTGAATTCGATTATTCTCCTACAAATATCTTCTGTGAGATATTCGAAAGTAGAGGGTCTGTTATCGGGTTCCTCTATCCACAGGAGATTCTGAACACGGAGATCACGACGATCTCCATTTCGGAAATCGATCACCATCTGCTTATCGCGATGACCACTGTATATGCCAAATGCACGACATATAATTGGTGCGACGCGACGAGCGTCACGTGTGATGTCTTTACCAAGGACAACCCTCATATCACCATCAATGAAATACTGAGGGAGGAGCTGATCCGTGTGGAGGTCGTAGATCAATCCCGAAGAGGATGCCATAACATTGATGTTCATCACTTTCTTCCAATCGGCATCTGGGTCGATATCGATCCATTTCTTATAGGAAGAGATTCCTCCGGATGTGGTTGTTGTCTCGGTGAATGTTGTTGATACCTGTTCGGGTATCTTTTCTGTAGGGACAATTGTTATAGGCTTTGATTCTAAGCCTACGAGTTCCTCAATACGAGTGAGGTTATCCGAGATCCTGGGTTGGATCTCGGATAAAATTTTCACATCGTTTGAGGAAACTTCTGTGGTGTTGACGATCTCAGCAAAACCGGCAAAGAGATCTATAACACTTTTGATGGTTTTAATATCCATTTGTTTCCTCCTTTACTTGGTGGCAGATAATATGTCGGAGAGATCTGCTAATATATCTCCGTCATCATCGCCATCATTGTTGTATAGTACGATTTTATTGTCCAGCATCTTCGTGTCACCTCCTTGTAAAAGCTGCTGGACATACAGACTGCAGACCGATCTGACGTCGTCAATTTATTCGCGTCGATCTGTTGTCCATATTAATAATATTTATATGAAGATTCAAAATAAGAGAAAGGTAGTGTAATCATGGCTTCACTTGCTAAAGATAGAATTCTAAGTGCTAATGTCAACGACATAAACAAAGCATTTATTGAAGATATGTTTGCATCGTATCATGATAAAGAAAGCAATCAATATATGCAAGCAAACTTTGTACCAACAGAAGTTATCAAACTCACAAAACAAGAATACCAGTGGGTTGATAAAGAAGTTGTCACAACAACAGGTATGTTAGTGTTTAACAGATACATTCTAGAACGTACTAACATTATCGAACATCTTGGATACTGGAATAATCCTATCGACAAAAAGGGACTTAATGGATTGACTGCCGAAGTCAACAATCTTGCAATCCTTAATAAAATAACAATGGAACAGTTGGGTCAATTTATCGATTCTCGTGACAGATTGGGATTCTGGTGTGCTTCATTCTTATCGGTTGCATTAACACCATCACTGTTAAGACCAATGACTGATGTTGAAAAACGTAAAGCTGAATTGTTTAAACAGTATGAGAATGAAATCAGATCAAACAACCCAGTTATTCAAACGATGACAGTTAACAAGATCGAAAAAGAATTAATGGGTATGGTTAGAAACAACCTCAAGAATGATTCCGGTTATGATCTATACAGATCTGGTGATGGTAATCTTGATAATAACTACAAGACCATCAATGTCATGAGAGGTTCAGTATTCAATAATACCACGAAGAAATATGATGTCGTTGAAAGTTCTCTCATGGGTGGTGTTAAAAAGAAAGACATTACCGCATTTTCTAATTCGGTTCTCGAAGGTGCATATCCTTCAGCTGTTGGTACTGCTGATGCTGGTTATATGGCGAAGATAATTCTGGCGCTGCTTCAGTCAGAACATATTGATCCAAATCCAGATTCAGATTGTGGTACTGAAAAGACAATACCACTCACAGTAACAAATAAGAACACTAAGTATCTGTTATTCAGATATATTAACGATAATGGAAAGAAAGTTCTCACAGACCTTCATAATATAAACAATTATGTCGGGAAAACAGTACAATTATATTCGCCTCAGTGTTGTGAACGTGATGCGATATGTGGTAAGTGCGCTGGAAGAGTATTCCATAATCTTGGTGTTACGAATGTCGGTCTTCTTGTTACCCAAGTAACACAAAAGATGCTTAACATCAAACTGAAATCAAAACACGATCTTTCCCAAAATGCAGGAATCATACCAAAAGAATACTTATTCTTGAACGACAATAATCTATGCTCCGTGGAAGATGGTATAATGAAGAATAAAGTAAAAGTCAAATTCTTTATACCACGTCTTTTTGAAGAGCTGGATGGATTCGTTCGTGAACCCACTGTTGTATCTTGTATGGGAGTATTTCCTGTTAAATTCTATGATAAGAATGACCAAGAAATATTATCTACAATGCTAATCGTTCCAGCTGTATTGAATTTCAACATATATGATGATATTCAAGAAGATATGGATAATTATATTATAACATATGAAGCTGGTTCTGATATCTGTTCATTGGGTATACAAAAGAATATCGCTAATGTTGAATACTTCATAAATCAAATATACCTGTATTCAAAGTCACCACAGATTCCTTATAATTTGATGACAGAAATGATGTTCAGGTGTTTGGATATTAACAGTATCGACCTTACGGGTCCAGCAATAACATATGAGCTTCTTGCACGAAGAGTATGTCGTTCTGGTGATAAACCTTTTGCTGCAGTATATGGAAAGAATCCCAATGTAGATCCAATGGGTTATGAGAAACTCAGATTCCGTGATGCTGTACAACAGGCGGGTGTTCTTCAAGCAGTATTATTCCAAGACATAAGTTCAGGAATGAATAAGGGTCTTGCTGCAACTCTTAATGGTAAAAAATCAACACCCACACCTCTCGAAAAAATTGTAAAATGTTAAAAAAGAAAGCGGGGCGTAATGCCCCGCTCTCAATTAAAATCCGTAGTCTTCTGTCTCTGCTTCACGAGCAGCGATCTTCGCCTTCATAGCGAGAAGCTTTGCCTGCTGCTCCTCGATTTTACGACGCTCTTCATCAAGGCGTTTCTGTTCAGCAGCGAGTTCACGATTGACACGAATCTCCTTACGTGTTTCCACGAACTCATTCTTGAGAATCTCAAGATGATCGAGGAAATTCTTCGTAAAGGTGCAACCTGCTGCATGAACATGTCCACCACCGCTGAGGAAACCACAGCTTTCACCAAACTCCTTCTCGAGGAACTTGACAAGCTGGGATACATCAGCACCGTCATCCTTGGAGTAGAATGTGTACCAATACTTGGTTCCATCAAAACTGTACTTACATACAGCTTCAACTTCGTTATACACATCGTCAAAGATCATGCTGTTTCCCTCAGGTGTGTTAAGGAATACAACCTCTGTTGTATCAACAACAGCAAAGAATCCAGCACTGAGGTTCTTCAGATCTGTAGCCCTACGATACTTAAGTACCGTTTCACCATCATTGATGATTCCCTTGAGGATATCACTCTGGCGACGGGATGTGTCGAATAACTCAACCCATATCTGGGAAAGAGGGTGCTTGTTTTCACAGAGACGGAATCCCCAACAGAATGCCAAAGTCTCAGGAATCTTCTGTTTCCAGATATCGTTGTCGTCGATGAAACGAACGACATCAGGAACCTGAAGAATATCTCCCTCAATGAGAATCTTCTGACCATCCTTGTTTCTGGGATTACCTACTTCGTCAATGAGACAGCAACGAGTACGTTGCTCATCATTATCGAAGTCGAAAGGCACATCCATAGGATGCTTCTGTCCCGCTTCCGAGAAAACGTTGGCATATATCCAAGTAAGCATTGTACCAGATATACCGTTTCTCATGAAGTGGATATACTTGTCATCATTAATGGGATGCTGTTCGAGATAATCGATACCTGTCTTGTGGTGATCGATATGCGTGACAACACACCCCTTCAGAAGACAATGATAAATCAGGTCTTCGATTTCAGAACACATCGAAAGATCTACGATGTATACTCGCTCACCTTCCTTGATATCATCGTATGTCTTGGTGAGATCTGAGTTGTAATTGTAACGGATGAAGTCTGTGGGTGTAAGCAGTTCTGTTCCTGCTATGATGTGATCCTTAACGATGTAAGCTGCACAAAGTCCATCGTCATCTGTGTGATGATAAATTTTTGCCATTTTTATTCCTCCTTATTTTTGGAAAGAGATTTGAATAAGACGTATTTCTTATTCTTTTCTCATATTAATATATATATATGAAAGATTAGGAAAGTGTTATTTGTTGTCTATCTGAGTTTTTATTTCTTTAATGAGTTTCTCAGCAAATGCATGAGCCTCAAAGATCGTCTTCGTGTTAACGAATATAACATTTTCATCATCTGTATCGCCGGGAAGAATCATGCCGATTTCATCAGGAGCACAATTATCATCTTCGACTATAGAGATGATTTCGGTTCCCTTTATGACAACCTTAAACATTGTAGGTGTATCATCATTAGAACCATAAAGCATCTCATCTATATCATCAGATGATATCGGATGACCTGTATCATATGGTTTACCAGCAATCAGCTTCATTGCGGAAAACAGTGATATATTTCTGTACATTGTCTGTGAGACAGCGAATGCATCAAATATGAGAAGCATTGCTTTCTTAACGAGTTTATCCATTCTATCTTTGTCGATCTCATCATCGAATATATCATACCCGGGAAGAATTTCAAAGCCCTTCAAATATTCCTCCAACTGTCCGATCATATCATGAAGAGTTTCTTTTTCATCAACAGCGTCATTGTTATTGAAATCCTTGATGTTAAGGATAAACTTCATCATTTTCATCATTGCCTCATGATTGGTTTCCATTTCAGGAATCTTCGTGATGGCCGTATCCCAATCGAATGTATTAGGATCTATCAAAAACTGTTCACCTGTTGATATTGTAAGCTTGATCATTTCCTCTGGATTGACGTTGGTTTCTTCCTCCTCCATAGGAACCTCTGTTGTTTCTTCTGATGTTGTTGATGCCATGTTAGCAACAACTGAGTCGAGTAAGTCCTTGTGATTCATTTTAAAATTCCTCCTTAATTTTCTCAGGTTTATTGGGTTTCTTTCCATTGTCATCGAATACCGGTTCGTCCTTGAAGACGGGTTCGGGTATCCGTTCTTTGTCCCTTTCGTTAAAGGGTCGGATAAAGGTTTTAAACATAGTGCACCTCCACAAAATTGTAATGATTAGTACTCCACTAATCGATATAAAAATATATATTCAGAAAGAAGGAATTTTCATGCTGCAATTCTCAATCATCACAATATCAACATTCGTTGGTATCCTCAATGAAGCCGTTAAAATTATAGCTTCATCCGTTTTCAAGAAAGACATTACCAAATATATTCCTCTGTTTTCGGTAATATTTGGTATTGGCCTTGGTATTGCTGGATTCTATACACCCAATGTCGATATGGGTAAGAATCTCATTGAAGCAATATTTATCGGCTTAGCCGCTGGATGTGCCGCAACAGGTATTCATCAGATAGGTAAGCAACTGACCAAAAAAGAAGAGACACCAGACAATAGTTTGGTTAACTTTGATCTTGCTCAATTCATCAAAGACCAGATGAATGTTGTTGACGAAGAAGAAATCGACGAAGCAGAAGAAGTCGAAGAAGAGGAACCTGAAATAGAGAATCCCGAAGAAGTGGAAGCTCTGTCAGAAGCTCCCGAAGATGAAGAAGAATAAAAAGAAAATCCGGGGCGCAATGCCCCGGACAATCTTTCATTTTGTGTATGTAAATTTGCATATCGAATCCTTATATACACAGAAGCCATCTGCAAGTATATTCGGATTCCCGAATGTTTTGATTATGTCTTCGACATAAGTCTTGCTCTTGTATGAAGCCAGGATTTTCCTTTCATTTCGAGACAACTTAGCCAAAGTTCCATCTACTTTGATTGCTTCAACAATAGCGGGTTCGCCTTGAATTGTGTTTGATGTTATTCTTACTTCTTTGAATTGATTGTTTTTGCCTTTGCCTTGTTTCATAATCCTGTCCTCCCTACGGAAATTTGCTGTGATATAATATTTATTTTTACATTTTATGAGAAGTGATTTACTCTACCGTCTCCCCAGAACGATGTGTAGTGCGGGAAGATATCCATGTTCTCGAAGTAATAGTCGACTGCTTGTATACAGCTTTCTGTTACATTCCATCTGTAATAGTTTACAGCATATGCCGGATTGTACTGATATGGAGCTGTAATAACATTGTATATTGTATTAGCACGACCATATCCCTGCCATCCACCATCATAGTATCTGTTCATTATAGTTGCAACTACACAAGCCTTATCGTAAAGGCTAACCCAGTCGCTACCATATTCAGATCCTACGACATTGCAAAGATATACTCTCTCGTCTTCTGTTACGTAATTCAACGCAGCATGTTCGCTGGTATTTACTGTGGAAGTTGGAGGAGTTGTCGTCTGAGGCACATACTCCGTTATTATCTCGATATCGGGTTTACACTCCGAGCATCTTCTGCATTCGAGACCTTCAGTTGAAGTAATCTCTTCACATTCATTGTTAAACCATCTACATGTGTTCTTATGAACATAGTGCGTCGACGGCTTATAAACAATATATTCACGAGCTGGTTCCGTATCTTGAACACTCTCGCTCTCAACCTCGGTAACAGCTTCTGCTGTTTCCTCTGCTACTGTAGTTGTTTCTGTCACTAACTCAGTTGATGATGTCAACGAGGAGGTAGTAGACGACTCGGTTGTCGATGTCGACGTTGATGTTGTAGTCGTCGTTGTCGTTGATTTTGCCAGTGTTGTCGATGTCGTCGAAGAGACGGTTGTTCCAGTTACAACCTCTTCTGTGGGTGCTGTTGCTGTCATCATTGAGACTACATCTGATTTAGCTGTCTGCATAGATATTGTTCCAGATGTTGATACGATTATTCCCAATAATGCAACTGTTGCTGCTGATGCAGCAATCTTTATTGCTCTCTTCTTTGTTTCATTCTTGCGGACGACATCCTTAATGCCTTCCTCGTTGAGTTTGAAATTCTTCATTGTTATAAACTTCCTTTCGATATCAATTGGGGTTTGCTGGTTTTACATGATATGCATGATACATTTTCAATGTATTTTTGGATTTACATATCACTAGGACCGATGGACCTTTCTTGTCACGTCGTGTTGTTTATATGCAATGACATACACACTCGAGGGAGTAAGATAGGATTATCTGGATTCCATTTAGGCATATGCCCAACTTCCTCCATATCATATTGTTACCGTCTCCAAATTTTATTTCGAACCAGATGGTAAAGATGAAACATATTAGATTTCCGAGAGTCAATATATGTTCATTGATATACACCACAGGGAACGAAAGGACGGATAACGATGGGTACTGCTCAGTTGGTAGCTTCGATTATAGCCGCTGTTGTCGGAACTGGTGGTATTGCTTCAATAATAATTGCCGTGTTTAGTATTCGTAAATACAAAGCAGAAGCACGTAGTATTGAACAGCAAACCGAGACAGCACGCATGGAATCGGAGCAGAAAATGAATGAGTACATTCGTACTCAATTGAAAGAACTCTCAGACACGCATAGAGCGGAATCTGAAGAGCTCAGAAAACAAAATAGGGAACTTAGTGAAGAAATCGTCAATCTCAATAACAAAGTCAATCAATTGATGTCGTGGATTGTTGGTGACAATCTAACATATCGATCATGGCTTGAAAATGAGTTAAGGAAATTGAAACCCGACATTAAGTTTCCCAAGTGTCGACCAGCCCCGGGTTTTACCAATGTGGTAATTGATCAGGCGATCGAAACACATGAGACGGCTGATACAGATACTAACGAAGAAGAATAATATATCGGTGGGGCTTCGGCCCCACCATTATCTTCATTTATTATTTATATCAGCTATCATATTACTGAAGACTTCTGGTGTTGCCTTCTTGTTAGCATGCAACTGATGTGCTAAATCATAAGCATCAGTCACAAGCTTTCTGTTATAACTCTTGATTATTGATCCAGCCAGAAGCATCAATGTGATACCTGATACAAATAATACAAGCGTTATGGAGATTGCTGTTGCGAGAAAGTCATTATCAAATGCCTGTAACATAAATTCTCTGATTATCAATGTAGCCACTATTGATATCCAGTTTATTATGATTGCTATTGTAGCATTAAACACAAGAATCTTTCTCAATGTTTTTGTTTTCATAATATTGCCTCCTTTAAATTTGTGCGATATTTATACTGACCTTTTTATCTATCGCATATAAATAATATGTATATGAAAAGTTCGAATAATTCATACAATTTATCTATGCTACCGGGTTTTGTATGCTACCAGAAGGATTATTCCAATTCTTCATATATATATTATTAATATGAGAAAAGAAATAGATAGGCTATTTCATATCTCACGCGAAACCTTAAGGAGGTATTAGTATGAATAATACAACAACTACTATCACAACCACAAACACAACTCCCATTATCGCCGGTCTTAAAGCTGGTACTGAAGCCGCACTCAAAGAAGCCGCTTTCATGGCGGTTCCGTGCGGAATAGCGGTCGGCATCAGTGCCGCTATCGGAGGCAAGAAGATGGCCATTGAGGCTGCCAAGCATTCAGCAATTCTGATAGGACTCTTTTCAGCAGTTGAGTTCGTCTGGGAGGGAACAGACGGTTATGATACTGCTAAGAGAAGAATATCAATGCCTGAGACCGAAGCATACGATTGGGAGGAAGAGTGATTTTATGATGACACTGATCGGAATCGCCGCAACTACAGCGGCAGTAGCAGGAGGAGCAATCATTACTAAGCTCCTCCCCAAGGATTTCTAAGAGTACACAAACAAGAAAAGAAAAGTAACCGGGGCAATAGCCCCGGCGAATTCTTTTTTGAATATTTCATTGAACACCCCTGGTATGTTTATCTTTACAGGAGGTGATATCATGACCAATTCATTTGTTATTGAGAGTTATTCAAATAACCCCAAACAGATGAAGACTGTTACAAAAGCAGTCAATGACTTGAGAACCACAATCACACCGTTCTTCTCAAGTACAGAATCGGTTATATCTGATTCAAGTGTTGGTCGCTTCATTAAGAAGTAACTAACAGTCATACGTATAAACCATGCCATCCCAGGGATGTCCAATGAAGTATTCAAAGTATAAAAAAGTAACCCCGAAGGGTTACTTTTATTTTACTTCGTCTTCATCAGGTGTCCAGTACAGCATGTTTGTATTTAAAGCAAGCTGTTTTAATTTTTTACTTCGACTCTTCCACCAGAATACATCCATCTGAACAGATGTATCGTATATATCATAATACTGACATACTTTACCACAATATCTGATACGACCAAACAATTGTTCCGCAGTGATCTTTGATACAAATGGTGAACATGATATGATTCCTGTAATACCGGGAATATCCGTACCAGTACCACATGATGCAATCGTAGTAATAATTACATCAGCACGCTTAGCATAATCATTGTCCTTCTTTGAATTCTTTGAATTGATTGTACGTATATCAAGATCATAATCAAAAGATTTATCCATACCAAGTTTACGTTTCAGAAAGTATGCACATTCTTCACATAAATCAATCAATGGCATAAATACTAAAACTTTTGCATATTGATCCGATTCATACATCATCTTCAATATTTCAAGACAACATTTGAAATGTGTATTCTTTTTGTCATATTGAATAACCCATTTACCGTATGATGCGGGATTCATTCCTCTACCACCATTGACTCTATATCTGTAGATATTTTTATTGCAATTAGTATTAACTGCGACGGATATATACTCAACCCATTTCTTGGGTCCATTATCGGTTAATAATGATGATGGTTTATAGAATAATGCATTGGAGAATACATGACGAAATATAGAATTCTCATCCTTGGATGATCTGCCATCTGTTGCCGTTAAATATAGATTTCTTTTTACATTGAATACTGTATCAATGATTAATGTATCACGGAATTCCAGATGAGCTTCGTCAATTATTTTCATTCCAATACCTAAATTCTTGGTTATTTCCATGGCCGTTTTCAAATGACCAATACGTTTCATTCCAGCACGGAAAGTGGCATGTGTCATAAGATAAACATCATAGTTATATGATATATCACCCATTGCAATTCCATATAATTCTTCCGATGATTCTATTTCATGAACATTCTGAGATGTTAATCCACACATATTATACAATGAATTCAACCATTGTTTCCTTAATGCATCACGGTGCATGATTATTAATGTTTTCATTTTATATAAACATAATCCAACACCAGAGCAGAACGTCTTTCCAAATCCGGGCTTTTTAACCAAGAACAACTGGGATTCATTTATATTTTGAGCATGGTGTTTCAAACCGGCGATGAAGTTAATAACATCAACCTGTTCTTCATTACGAGGTGATATTATTTCCTCATATTCAAATTTCATTGGTCTTGGTTTATCATATAAATTATATGATACTTCCATATTGACCAATAGTCTTTGTAAATATTTGATATCAACACCCTTGTGCAAATACAATGTATCAGTTTCTTCATCATATAAGAAACCCAATGTTTTTGTTTCTTCAACAAATTCATCTTCATATGTTAGCATATCTATTAATGGTGATAACATATACATTGCATTTGCTCCATCTTGAATCTCAATAGATGTTGCTTTGACTGTTACCTTAAAAGCTTCGGACATACAGAATCACCTCCTTCTCATGAATTAAGTATATTTTATCTTTTCAAAAATGCGATGTCTTGTTCATAGACACCCTGACTGCGCATGAACTGATTTAATTGATATGCTTGGTTTTCTGTGAGATACATAGTACCAAGCATTTTATTTCTTTTATTTGAATAAACAAAGTACATGTAGAACTTTTCAGTTCTTGCAACATACTCATCATCATTTGTTATTACCTGTTCTTCTTCAATTATTTCTTTCATGTTTTTCATTTCTTGCTTCCTCTTTTCACAGTCTTCTGATAACATTGTTCCCAAGATGTGTTTTTGTTTATCTTTGTCTTTCATAATTATCACCCTTTAAAAAATAATGGGGATGACATAATCATCCCCATCATACATTACGATATCGTCGCTCTGACAACCTTAACACCAGGTACGTGCTTTGGACGTGTCGGTTCAACTGCCATTGTCGATACCGGCAATGATTCAATATTAACAGTTGACACTCTTGAATCTGCGTGTGTCAATGTAACAGATTGATTCTTATCAGCACAGAATACTGCGATCAGATCATCTTGAGCAGACAAATTGATTATCGGTTTGGGATCACCAAACTTCTTGGTTGTTGTTAAGAACTTGGAATGATTTACTCTCAATCTACCAAGTCTTGTTACATATACCAAGAATGGTTTCTTCGAATTGATACAGAACATTCCCGATACTTCATAACCAGTCAGAATGAATTGTCCGGCTGCATCAACTGATAACACCTTATTCAGATCTGATGTCTGAATACGTTTACCCATACCATCGTTTGTATATATCAATATATCAGATGTTGTTGAATCAGGTACTTCAAGAACCGATACGATATGTTCCCCATCAGACAATGGTATCAAGGGTTTGCGTGTTGCATTCGACGGAATCTTATCAACGGGCATATATTTGATACGTCCGTGATTTGTCAACATGATGATGTTATTCATCTGATTTGATACTGCTGATACACATTTACCCATGACATGCTTACCAATTGATGTAAGAGTCATTTGTTTATCATGTGGAACTTTGTTAGTATCAACTTTGATGAAATAACCATATTCATCAATCAGACATACTTCATCACCAGATACTGGTGTTACATCTGATGAAAGATGTTCCGGATTCTCCGTCTCGGCAAATACAATGGAACCATCAACAAGTATTTGTACAATACCTATGTTGGCACCATTATCATTACCATTTGCATTTATTATCTTAGAACGACGAGGATATCCATACTTATTCTTGATTGTCTTAATCTCATCGATTATTACATCACGAATCTTTTCTGGATCATCAACCACGTCACGGATATATTTGATTTCTTCCGTGAGTTTCTTGATATCCTCGATAGTCTTTTCTCTTTCATCAGTATTCAGTTTACTGAGTTTGAGATCCTTTACATAGTTTGCCTGTGATGATGATACTTTATATGTCTTACCAACCTTATATCCATCAACAAGAGCCTGCACCAGTTCGGATTCTTTATGTGTACGGAATATATTGATTGTCTTATCGATATTCTCTTTCGATAACATGAAGAGTTTACCCTGAAGCATGTCATATTCGGTTGCCTTATCAACAAGCTCTCTTAAGAACCATCCACGTTTATAAGCCAATCTGAAATCAATCCATGATTTCAATATCTGTGTTGCATTATACTTCTTTGTCGAGAAGTCAGTATCAACAACAACCATGTTTCTCGTGGATATACCTTCACGGAATCCGGGTACACGTTTGAACAGTGTATCGATTACCTTATAAAGATTACATGGTTTACATCTGATAGTATATTTGAACAAGAGTGTTTTACTCTTCTTATCATAACGAGATTCATCATCAGCATAAAGTATTTCCTTTATTGGATTAGGACCATCCTGAATTACACGAAGATCCGAATCAATCTTTTCAAGATACTTCAGATATGGTGTATTCTTTATTGTGATGATGTAGTTCGCCATATCAAGTTCGAATGATGACTGCATTATGAAGGTCTCGTTGTTTACCACAATGATGTCACAACCTGTTGGAAGATCCGGTACGAGACGAATCTTTGCATCCGGATTCTTAAGAAGCTTGATAGTAGCGTCAGCAACCTCCGACAAATTGTATGGCGGCACTTCTGATGACAGGGTATATCCTATACCAGCCGTACCATTTACAAATATCAATGGAAATCTTGCCGGTAAACAGAAAGGTTCTGTTTGTGAATCATCATATGATGGTTTCATTGATACCTTTCCATCAAATTCATCAAATAACGTTTCTAACGTAAACTTGGGTAATGATATGTCAAGATATCTTGGTGCTGCAGCATCATTACCCGATGTAACATTACCAGCATTACCAGCTGCTTCTATGAGTGGTATGTTATTTGTAAACGGTTGACACATTCTCGCAATTGTATCACCAAGACCTTGATCACCATGTGGATGGAGCTCCATCAGTTTTCCCATAACAACAGAAACACGTGTATGTTCTGAATTACGGTAGAAACGATACATCTGATACAACAGTCTTCTTTGTACAGGTTTCAGTCCATCCTGTACCATGGGTATTGCCCTTTGGAGATTTACATTAACACCATAAAGACACATGTATGCCTTCATCAGAGGACCAAGTTCCTCTGAAGGTATGTTATAATCCCCAAATACTTCTTTTGCCATTATTATATCCTCCTTATTGTTTATAACCTAATATCGAATCAAGTGTTTCAAAGTAATCAGAAACACTTTTAAGATTAAACCAATTGTACACTAATGAGAATATGTTTCCATTCTTATAAGAATTTATGATAGGTCCTGTCATATCTTCTGGATGTTGTTTATTCTTGGAATCATTCCAATAGTATACCTGGTTAAACGAGTGGTTTGTACATTGTCCATTTCTGAACACAGTATTATCAACCAGACATTTATACAACAATGACATCGGATCCATGTTCATTGCCATTTTAGTTGATGGGTAATATGATGCAGCATCAGCATCGAGGACTCCATACATTATGTTGTTTATTTTCTTACCGTTCAATATTTGTCCGGTTGGTGCATTGTGAATAGTTGGTGCAACGAATGCTCCCTTGAAAGCTGTATCAATGTTCGGATCAACTATAAGTCTGTTGGATTGAACATATCCTTCGTTTTCAAAGAAGTATTCTCTTATATCACGCACAATATGTGTTTCTTGAAAACACTTTGCATATTGAGTTGCAAACATATATGATCTACCAACTAATGATTGGCAATCACAACAAGCCAATTCAATTGCATACTGAACAACAACGTCTCTGACGTTATATAAGATAAACTTCAAGAAGTCAGTATAAGCAAATTCTCTGAATGAACCTGATTTGGTTTGTGTCAACTTATCTATCTTAGCCATGTCCTTACCAACAGATGACAATGAATAACTTCTTCTTTCTGCTTGTGACTTTCTTGTCATTGCAAAAAGTCTCATCTGACATATATAAACGGAATATGTTGAAGAGTAGAACCAGTCTTTTGAATTCTTCAAAGCAAATGTTTGAGAATTATCTTCATGATAATATAACTGTTCTGTCTTAAATCCTTCTGGAATTATAAAGTCCTTAGGATCATATCCTAAATATGATATACGATTCATAAGATAATTATCATCAAACTTAGCATTCCAAGATAAGACAAACATAGGTCTATACTTGTTGATGTAATCAAATACTGTTTTAATCAATTTGATTTCATCACAGAAATCAAATATATGTAATCGTATATCAAATCCTTCTAGATATTTCTTGTTGTCTTCATCTTCTTCAACAATCATACGTTTGAATTCTTCTTGATGATTCACCATCCAATCAAATTCAACCTTCTGTTTATCTAATAAGACATGGAACTTTGGATGTATCTTCTGTTTTGGTCTAGGACCTAATACAAGAACCGCACATATTTTCACATGCGGCAATATTATTGATACCGCATTTATCGGTTGTGTTACATCCGTTATATCCTTTGGATCAATAGTTTTATCAACAACATCAGTCTCTATATCCAGAAAGCCATAAGTTACTTGGGAGACATCTATATGGTCTCCATACTTTTGTAACCATCTAAGTCTGAAATATACATCAGGTACGAAATCTGATTTAAAAACCCAAGGACATTTGTTCATGTAATCAGTTAATTCCTTTGGTTTCATTTCAGCAGAATTCTTATCAAAGTATTCTTTCCATTCTCCTCCAATATTTTCTGCTATGGCTTTAGGTATTTGAGATACCTTACAATACACAGGATAACATTTATCCATTTCTGTTTGAGAAATCTGATATTGATTTGTACGATATTCTTCTTTAAGAAACCAAATATCTACGATAGCTTCTTCATATTTTACTTCAAGTTGTTTTGTTATTGGATCAAGATAGATTACTTCAAAACATTCAGGTTTTCTACTATATCTAACATCGAATAATATACTACCTTCAGGATAGTCTAATTCTCTGGGTTTTATCATAAATTCAATCTCTCCTTTAATGAAGTATTGTTTGGTCTACTGTACCTGGTGTTCCGATTAAATAATATATTTCTCTGTTGGTAATTTTTTTAGAGGATGAATAAATTGTGATTGAACGTAGTGAAATCTTAATTTATTCAATCCGATTCTGGAGAGAGTTTGAGAGAACCAAATTTATGTGGTTCTCTCAAATATAATAATTATGAAAATATAAAATCGAGAAACATCCGTATAATTTTTTATTCTCTGGAAAGAGAATAGAGAAGAGAAACCCAGAGAATATTGACTTTGTTTTTCGCCGGGGAGACCCGGTGATGTTAGATTTTTCTATGCTACCGTCTATTATTCGGAAGCTATGTATATATATTATTACTATGAGAAAAGAATGAGAAACACGTCTTATTCAAATCTCTTTCCATTTAAGGAGGTTTTACATGGTAAATTGTATTTTGGCATTATCCATAATTGTAATTATTGGATGTATCATAATGCCTGAGAACCGGGCATTACAAATAATGGGTTCAATAGTTTATACGTTATACATCATCCCGGCAACTCTGTTAGCCATTATAATAGCAATAATTACCGCTCCAAAAGACTTAATAGAAATGCTAAAAGAACAACTGTGACGAAAGGAGGATTGATATGAATAATAAATGCAAAGACAAAATCCCGTGGGATCATCAAGACGATGATCTCAGCTTTGAGGATGACGACGAAACCTTCGACAGACCCGAACTGGAAGATGTCAAAATTGGTGAAGAAACAAATGATGATACTGAGCCGTATCAATATAATCAAGATACGGCTGACATAACAGGCTTGATACCCGAAAGGTATCTTGTCGACGAAGAAGAAAATAAAAAGAAGGATACACAGGGCCTCAATGGCCCTGTGTAATTTTTTAACAAAAACCAAATTGTTTTCCCAAAGCAATAATTTGTTCTTTATTGTTTGCTTCGTCGGCTTTAAAATCACTTGTTTGGTTCGCCTTTGTATTGACATAATCTACTGCCTTTATCACATCTGGTTCATCATCTTTTTTCTTACTAAGATGAAATGCAAAAGTATAGTCAACAAGAACTTTATCCTGTTCTTTTGATGTAAAACATGTTTCATTGAGTATGTTGCTTACATTGGTTTCATTTTTTGTATTGAAACCGTATGGTGCATTTTCATGCATCTTAGCTATCTCTTCTGCTAAAGAAAGAAAACGTTCATCCTTCGTTCCATTTGTTTTTCGGATCTCATTCTGTTCTTTCTTTAATACCTTGATTTTTTTGATATATTTACATATCTCATATTCTTTCTTTGTCAGAACTTGTTTTGGTAATCTCATACTAAATTCTGAATGTATGAAATTATCACCAACATCACCTGATGCTTTTTCTGCCACATTATAACCGGCTATACGGTTTATTTTAACAAAGCAAGATTTACTAACACTATACTTATCAATTATTTTACATAAACGGGCAATAGCAATACTTTTTCCAGCATATAATCTTTTGATAATCTGTTTGATAATATTGGTTCTGTGTTTCAATAGATCATTCAATGGATTACACGGTTCACCTTTTTCTTCCTTTGCTTTTTGAGATGCTTCGAATCCACCGACTATGAGTTCGGCAATTCTGAAGTTGTTATCTGCACCGGATCTTTTATGATTAAGAAAATCGAATCTGTATGCTCTATATTCATCATCAATAGGAGCATCATCTGTTGCAGCTTCAGTGAATACATGTTGAGAGGATTCAATTAATTCATTGAAGAATGATTCGGTTATCATTCTATTATCATTAACATCTTGAATGAATTGTTGTTTATTCTCATAATTGTTAATGGCTTCAAACACATCTAGTGATGCTTCGGTAATGACGTTGTATATATTGTCTATTATGTCATTCATAAAATCACCTACTTATTTAAATATTTGGGGAGCATAACGCTCCCCAATATAATTATACTTTCCGGATGTTATTCACACTGATTGCGGTTGTAACATTCTTACCATCTGAAGATATAACAGCTCTATCACCTTTGAGTTCAAGAACCTCATACTTTGAAGCATATACAGTAAACTTCTTGTTTGTACCATAGATGACGTTGTTTGTTACCTTAACCCAATCACCAACTTTGATTGGTGCTGAGGCTGCACCACCAGAAACCTTTGTGAGATATTTGGTTGATATAGGAGACTGGATGTTTCTGTTCTTTGCTTCATTCAGACCGAGAACAGCTCTATCATTCGAAATAGATGAGATATACCAGTTCTCGCGTTTAACCCATTCAGGGATTCCACCACCAGTATAGTATACTGCATTAGAAGCAATCTTTACAAGATCACCTGTTTTGAATGATGTAGATGTGTTTGTGTTATTTGCCTTTGCAACGATAACCCAACCAGCACCACTCTTGAGTTTACCATACTTAGTACCAGATACCCACTTATCTTCGACGATAGTGAATACACCATTGGCACCAACAGTACCAGTCTGTCTTCCACCGGGAGTCCCATATACAAGATCACTTGCTTTGAGTGATACTGTATATGATGTTGATGGCTGAGGTGTTGGTGTAGGTGTAGATCCGGTGAGTTGGGCATTGACCTTATCGCACAAATCCTGGGCATGAGCCTTCATCCAAGGACCAGGACACGCCGTTGCAGCAAACATGTAGTGGAATGTAAGCGAACCATTCTTGTCACCAGTAAACTCAAGCTTCTTGATACCATTTCTCTTACAGATATCCACACAGAGATTGATCAATGAGTTGTATGCTTTATTACCAATAGGCCAACCAGAAGCATCACCGTATGCTGAGTTTGATACCTCAATGGTGATTGATCTATTGTCGTTCCATGCAGATGAAGAACACCATGATCTATCTGCTTCGGGACAGAAGAGACCTATGCGTCCATCATTACCAATTGCATAGTTAGCAGACATTTCTCTTGAAGGATTGGCAACGATATTACCAAATTGCTCAACCGTCATAACACCAGCCATATGATGAACTGTAATCTTTGTTATTGGCTGATTACGCGGAGAATTCCTGTTTGGTGAAATTCTTGTGTATGTTACAAGTGATGAATTACTCATATGAATTCCTCCTTTGTTTACTTCTTATTCTTTTCCTTTTCTGCTTTAGCTTTTTCCTTTTCAGCCTTTGCTTCGGCTATTTCTTTAGCTTCGGCTTCTTTCTTGGCATTCACATATTCTTCTTTCTTTTCTTTCTTCCAGTTCTTGAATTTACCACTATCACCCAGGGTTCTTTCTGCTTCGAGCTGGATATCTTCGTCTGTTTCGTAAAGCTCTTTGGCTTTCTTTCTTACTATTGAATCGATACGAGCTTTCCATTCAGCATCAGATTCATTAGCGCCCTTCTTGTTGTTGTCTTCGATGGCCTTTCTGTTTATATAACCCTTATTGATTATATAATCGATACAGTATTCTGTAGCTCGATCATTACTCTTTTTGACTTCATCACCAATATCACACCACATACGAATATGTTTGATTACCGTGGATACGATACCCATATTGGCTCCGATTATGGCAGTTATCTTTGATACATTATCAGATAACTCGGTGAGTTGTTGTTTACGTTTGATCTTCTCTGCATCAGGCATATCCTTGATCTTTTCATTACGAATTGATGCTTCGATACGGTCTTTGATACCTATTGAAAGTCCTGCTATTTCACCATCAACATGTGCAAACAAACCGAGTGTCTCTGCAATGGCATCAACACCATCTTCGAAAACATCGAACTTGGAGAGTGTTTTACCACGACCAGTAAGTATCTTCTTACAATCTTCGATAAAACCCTTTATAGCTGTTTCGTTTGTTACATCGAATTGTGCCTTAATCTTTTTGAAAAGATCGTATGTGGAAAGTACCATGGTTGACAACCAACCGAGAATGATCAACATTTTAGATCCATTTCTCTTAAACTTTATCTTTCCAGTCTTCTCATCAAGATAACATTCAGCTTTACCGGCAAATTCTTTATTGAGTTGATCAACTCTGGCTTGCTTTTCACGCATATCCGCCGATTGAGTAAGTTTCTTATAAGACTTCTTGAAATCCTCCACAACATCGGAGTCCTCAAAAGCTTTCTTGATCTTTTCTGCAAGAACCTTTATGAGACGGGGGATAAACATAAGAACTGTAATGAACTTATTGTCATCATCCTTACCTTTCTTTTTAACCTGGTCAAGAATACCTTCATCTTTTTTGGATTCCATTATATAGGCTTCCATTATGAGATCTTTCTCGTATTCCTTTATCAAGGCATTCATAACAGAAATCTCTGAATCAACGGAGTATTCTGTTATCACATCCAGAGAATTAAGTATTTCAGTTGAAACCATTCGTTTCACTCCTTTGTATAAAATAATGGGGAGGATATCCTCCCCATATTCATTTATTATTCGTCATCGTTTCCTTTACCACTGGTGAGTTCTTTTGTTGTTTCCTCACCGGTGAGTTCCTTTTCCTTATCTTCCATAATTAATCCTCCTTTAATTTAGCAGGAACGACATTATCTGGAACCTTCTTGTGTTTCTTAGAACCGTCAGGCATTTCTTCACGCCATTCCTTGTCAGAATACTTGTCGATAGCCTCAGCAGCATCACGTTTATCTGATGCTTTGTTGATACGTCCCTTGGTCTTATCGATCTTCTTTTCAAGTTCAAGAATTTCATCACGGAGCTCATCCTTGTGTTTCTTGTCAGCCTTGATTGTTTTGTATTCTGCTTTAAGAGCCTTGAGACGGGTCTTGAGCTCTTTCTTCGTGATGTTAGCATCATTGAGCTCTACGTCTTCTTCATTGATGGAATGCTTATTCATCCATCTTTGTAATGGTCCACCGAATACCTTAGTACCAATGGTCATCATTTTGAAGAATGATGTTACTGAAGCAACATGTTTAGATCCTTCAGAAACCTGATCAAGAAGGGCTTTCAACTTAGCTTTATCTTGGTCAACTACACCCTTCTTCTTGTAGTCCTTTCTGAGCTTATTTTCGATAAGCATTGAAAGTTCATCAGTAACACCTCGAATACCTATTGCAGCACCCCAGCTATCAGCAAGGAGACTCGTAACAGTATCCAGTGACAAATACATTGTTTCTGCATCAAACTTCTTTTGACCCTTGAGAACAGAAATAACTTCATTTGTCATGGTTGTTAATTCTGTATTACCACCCTTGAGAGCAATGACAATCTTTTTGAACAGAGGAAGCAAACCGATGCATATCTCAATCGAGTTTCTTATATGACGGAACGCTTTACCCAAGAAGAATTGCTTCTTCTTGGGATCAAACGTAACATCACCGTTAGTCTGCTGATTGAAAGCCTGAGCTCTTTGAGCAAGCTCTGTTTCGGTATACTTGTTTACATTCTCGAGATTTTTTACAATCTGTGTCTTATTTTCCTTAGTGAATACAGAGGTCATTGCATTTACAAGACCCTTGAGAAGACGTGGTAAGAATGCAAGGATTTTCCAAAGATCACTTTCGACCTTACCTTTACCAGTTGCAGTATCCCATATTTCACCTTCCATGAATACACTCTCTTCAGAGTTGTATATATTAATGGATAACTTTTCATATTCATTGAAAAGTGCTTCCATCACAGATACAGATGCATCCATTGAGGATTCCTGTATAAGATCCAGTGACTCGAGTATCCCGAGTGAAATAGTATCATTCATTATTTTCACTCCTTTCTTAGAATATCTCTTCGTTATTATTGAGCCACTGTACGAATGACTCAGTAAGAGTTACATTGTTATCCTTGATAATATCTTCAAGATGTTTATCAAGGTCCTCAGCTTCCTTGGGATTGAAAGTTGTCTTGTTGTAGATTGCATCGATATTCGACTTATGTACATTTGAGAAGTTATCAACAACCCACTGACAATATTTCTTTGTTGCAGGATCCAGATCCTTCGATTTCAGAAGATCCTTTGCAGCAGTAACACCGGCATGAGTTCTTTCTGAATCAGTCGGATATGATGCATGAAGAGCCTTGAAAAATTCTCTTTCGGTGTCAACCCATTCATCCAATACATCCTGACTGACATCGTTTGCGGCAATCTTCTTGCTGTTGGTACCAATAAAGAATACCTTAGGAAGTTTGTACATTGATGCAAACAGATCACAGTAATATTCTTCATAGAGTCTCTTGGATTCGTATTTCTTTGTAGCATTACGAATGTTGAGATCCATTGCGAACATACTGAGACCAACGGAACCAGCAAGTGCACCAGCTCCAACAATTGCGGCAACCAAAGCAGTACCTGGTGCGAAGAGTATACCAGACACTATTGCTGCAGCAGAAGCCATCAGTGTGATAGTAGGTGTTACTATACCAGGTCCCTTGAACTTCTTTGTTACCTTTGCACGCTGTTTGATAAGCTGATTAACATATTCATCAGCATCATTTTTGTTGGAACCCTCATTAGTTACCTTCGATATTGCCTTGGAAGTGGATACAGAACAAAGAGCTGTCAGACTCTTAACCATCTTCTTTCTTGACATCTTATCAAGAAGCTTATTACCAGACATTTCATCAAGAGAATCAACATAGTTTGTTATGATAATTCTCTTCTCCTTGACAGTTGGAGCAGCCGCAGCGAGTTCGAGTGTCATCATAAGAGACATACGCTGTGTCGATGATGTATATCTGAGAACAGAAGCTATGTTATGGAATATCTCATGACATATTGTGCTGACAACAGATTGACCAAAGAGTTCTGTATTCTTGGGAGCTGCATGTTCGAAATAATGATTGTATACTGTTACATCTATCGGAAGACCACCAAGTTGGAATCCTTTAGATTTAGATATAGTCATCTTTCTCTTCATATCAGAAAAGATAGTTGTTCCGACATTTTCATATCTTCCCGGATAAGTTTTCATGAATCGAAGATTGATATGACAATCAAACTGATCATCGAGACACTTGATGGCCTTCTTTACATCAGGACTGTTCATGAATTCTGTCATATCCATTTCTTTAGCATCTTCCTGATCTTCTCTTGCACTGTTGAAAAGCTTGACCGCTTTGAGTATGTTCGTATTGTCGAACTTCATGTATGTGATATCGGCAGCCTTTATCTTTTTCTTCTTCTTATCTTTGACCGTTTCTTCCTTGTCTATATCAGATTCCTGAATAACAGAATCAACAGGCTTTACGAAATCGAAGCCGTGTTTAGTAAGCATGTCATAACCAAGATGCCTTGTATTACCATACTTACTACAAAGATTCACATGATATGCCGATTCCTGAATTTGTGCGGCAACATCATTACCTTCATCGGGAAGAACATCTTCTGAATTCTTATCAGCAGAAGCTGTCATATCAACACCTTCTGTTATTTCATCTTCGTCCGTGAAGTAAGACATACCAGGAACATCACTGGGTCTGTTAGCAGAAGGATCGAATGTTGGTATTGTGTTATTAGCTCTCAACTCTTCGAGCTTAGCATGAGCCGCTGGAGTATTGGGCATATCAACAAGACCTGTGTCATATGCTGTGATGGTATTTCCATCATCATCGTCATATACACCAATACACTTACCCTTGGTAGGATCAGCATTGGCTATCTTGTCCTTGTTGCTTCCATCGAATACATTGTTATCCTGAAAATCATTCAATTTGTCATCGATTCGCTGAGATATGAAATCGAGAACACTACCAACAGCCTGAACAATTGGTTTTGTTTGATTCTTAGGATTGGGGAGAGGTGGCGCGATGATATGATCATCGACTACCCTGATCCCTGTAGCCGTATCATCTGCTATGATGTTTGTTGAAGGAATTCCATACATTGCACCGACACACTCAAGTGCTTCTACAAGCGTACCACATTCCGAGATAGCCTGTTCAACTTTAACCTTTGCATCCGAAGAACTACCAGCATCACCATTAGGAGATGGTGCTTGAGTTGCGGTTTTTGGTACAGCATTATTACCATAGAGATTTGTCGGTGGTGTTGGAGCTTTTGATGCATTCCTTACTTCGGAAAAGTCTATAGGCTTCACTGATTCTTCTATTTTCTTAAGCATTATCCTTGACCTCCTTGTTTGGTGTTTCGCCACCAGTGTTCAAAATGGGATTTCCGTCCTTGTCAACATTTTTACCCTGTTCACCATTATTGGTTTTGCTCTGGTTCAATGCACCAGAATTCTTCTGTTGCTGGTAACCATTTATGATAGAACGATAAAGCGTGTAGTTTTGTGAGTAGAAATCTTTAGCCAGAGTATTCAGTGTCTTAGATGTCCAGATACTGTTTGCTGTTTGAACTGCCTGAGACAAACGATCAATTTCTGCACGCTTAGTATTAGCTTCGTCCTGATTCTGTGTTGATGAAAGTTGAGTGTATGCCTGTGTTATAGCATCACCTGCAGCTGTGAGATTTTCAACGTTAGCTTTGTTAACCTCTTCTATTGCCTTTGGTGCTTGTTTAAGATTTTCAACAAGATCATTCCACATGGCCTGATCCATTTGTTTGTTTTGTGTTGTCTGTGGCTTTGCTGTTTGACCATAGAGCATATAGTTTGATAACATTTCATTGATTTGTGTGTTCTTTTTACTCTCATCAACACCCTTAGTTGCATTCTCTATTTCGGTCGTAATGTTATCGGGAAGACCTATGATAGAAACTGTCGAATACTCCTCATTCTTGTTCTGTTTGATTTCTTCGATTTTCTTCTTGACATTATCGGCGATTTTTATCTGAGTCATAGACTGCTCAGGAACCTTGTATTCAGGCCAGTTGTTTACAACAGGATTGAATTTGTTGGCAGCTATGGCTTCACCGATTTCCTTATTGAGTGCATCATTCTTATTGATCCACTCAAGTTCCTTCTGATGGTTCTTGTTGAAGTTCTCAAAGAACTTAGACATTGTGTTGCGAACCCACTGAATGAATTTCTGGAATACATCCTTGATCTTTGTACCAAGATTTTTTGCAACATCCTGTCCCTTAGAATCCTTGAAGCTTACAGTAGTCTTGGGTGCATTTGCATTACCCTGAACAGCAGTGTTACCACCCTGATTATTTGTATCACCATCGGCTTCCATTACAAATTCTTCCAGAACGAATCCTGGAGCGCCGGCATCAGGCATATCATCAGTGATCGCATAAACCAGTGTGTTGTTGTAATAGAGACGAAGCATATTTCTTGTCATGATTTCGCCAAGGAGAACCAATACATCTTTTGTGATGTCATAATTTTCAATTGGCTTATCTTCACGATATTCGTTTATAATGCTTCTGATTGCATTAGCAACACGAACGATGTTGTTTGCAATGTCCTCATTGGATTTCAACTCAACACCACCGAAGATCTTGTAGACCATATCGAGAGTATTGAGTATTGGATGAGAATGATTGTTACCCATAGCATCACGTCTGTAATTACCGTCGAGATAATTATTACCAAAAGCTATAGTATCAAGCCAATCAACCTTTGTGTTGAAGCCTGCAGTTTCATAAGGATTCTGTCCGCCGATCAGTCTTTCACCATTTTCATGTTTATAAAGGTCATCATCACCACAATGACAATGTTTGTTACCGAGGAACATTCTTGCGATCAGACCACAATCAGAATGAACATCTGCTTCCTTTGAAGCATACTTATTCACAAGAATTGATATCGGTGATCTCGCATCAAGCATGATGAAATGAAGTGCATCATGTGTATCCTTGAAATCGGGTGTAACATCCTGAAGGATTACATCACGCATATTGCAGTTGAAAGGTATCTTGTTTCTGATCATGTAGTCATTGGTCTTGCATAAGCAGCACTCTGTTATGAGATCTTCAGAATTCTCATCCTTCTTCTTGATTGTGTAATCAACACTTGGTGCAACATATGCAAGAAGCTGGAGAACAGCCATTGTGTTGAGTGTGCAAGCAAAGAGAATGAACTCTTCGAGATATGTTCTGAAGATATCTCTATATCCAACAGACCAACAGCAAGCACCTTCACAACCCTTCTCGAGAACTGAAGGAAATTGTCTAACAATGTTCTTCATGTTAGCAGCGAAATGCATGTTATTCATCTTGCCAATATCTTCGGAAGCAAGTTCATAACGCTTAACCATTTCACCATGAGAATATACAGCAACTTCTCCGATATCATTCTTTGCAATGAATGCAAGATCCTGGAGAGTTTGATCTTTGGGATTAACGTAGCTGTGATCGTGGTTAATGATTCTTGCATCTTCGAAAGGTACACACTCATTTTCTTCGATGAATCTCTTAACAGAAGCAACGGTGAACATTTCAACATCACCGATCTCTCCACGGAACATACCGGAGTCGATACCCTTAACAAGATTTGATACGAAGGATGAAACGTTCTTTGGTGTTATGTATCTCAAGTTGTAATCGCAAGCACATACACCATACTCGGCTTTCAAAGCACTCTTGGCTTTGTTAAGTTCTTTTAATGAATCACCATACGCTGTGATCATACCATCAAACATTCTCTTGAATGATGGGCTGAAATCGAACTTATTTTTCGTTTGCGGTTCTTTAGTGACCGCATGTTTTATATTAGCCATTTCAATACTCCTTTTCATTAATATTTTATGCCCTATATGCTAATAGGGAATTATCTTTCCGTTTACGAACATTCTATATATTGTGAGTAATTTGAATACCCTTTTCAGAACCGAATGCTAAATATACTATTTAAATATGAAAGGGTGATTATTTTGAGAAATACAAGATGTCCCTTTTGTCCGAAAATATTCAATGACAAACATAAGTTTTGTCGTCATATAGCGAAGATGCATAATGATCAGGTGCCTGAAGAATGTGAAGGTCTCGAGTGGGCCTATTCTCTGTTAGTGGGTAAACCAACTGGTCGGTTGTGCGTTCAGTGTCGTAAGAATCCAGTTCACTTCAATAAAGAGACTTTGAAGTATGAAAGATACTGTTCTGACAAATGTAAAGCAGCGTATGCACAAGACTTTCATGATCATAGAATGGTGGACAAGTATGGTGTACCACATCTATTAAATGATGCCGATATGCAACGTAAAATGATTTTCAATCATGCTCAAGCAAGAGACTTTGTGTGGGATTCTGAGCACAAGTTTAGAATCATCGGATCATATGAAGAAGATTTCTTAAGACATTTAAAGGAACTCGACTGGTCTCCAAATGACATAATTTGTCCATCACCTCATAATTATTACTACAAGTGGAAAGATGGATCAACACATCTCTACATACCAGATTTTTATATTCCTTCTTTATCATTGGAAATAGAAATCAAAGAGAGTGATAATACTCATCCCCGAATGGAGCATTCTCGTGAGATTGAATATCTGAAAGATGCTCGTTTAGCATATGAAACACGTAAGTCTGGTATTCATTATCTAAAGATAGTTGATAAGAACTATGAAGAGTTTGATAGAGAATATGTCAAGTCTGATAATAACAGACCCGAATAAATTTGGTAGGAGGTGAATATAATGAATTTATCAATTATAAATGAATGCATGATGAATACACAAGAAGATGTTTTCGTTGCAAATGATAATGTGTATCTTAAACAGCAGATGATTCTTGAATATACCGACGATCTTAGTATATTCCAAGAAGGATTTCTTAAACCATCTGGTTCACCCGAATTGAATGTGTTTAAGTTTAAAAACAAACACATCATCAAGGCAATCCGTCATTTCAATGAAGCGTTCAAAACAATCCCAATATCAGACGCGATAAAGGACAAGTTTAAGAAGACAAAAGAAACCCAGGAACGTGGTAAGCTCGATATCAAAAATGATTATGTTCCTGCAATGGCATATGATCCTGATTTCATAAAGGCTGCACGTGATCATTTTATGAATGCACAAGGTCCTATGGAAAAGGGTTTCCAAGAACTTCAACAGCAGTTTGATTGCAAGTTCAAAATATACATGTCCCCATCACAGGGTACTGGTACAATCATTGCAAAGCTTCCAACAACCGATATTGGAAAACTTTCTATATCAAAAGAGAAAGGCTTTCAGTTAGGTGGTCTTGGTATATCAATCAATATGAATGTAAAACAGATACTTGGATTGATTCCTTCAAAGACTGAGTTATTTGGTCAATCATTAACGGCTATTTTGCTTCACGAGATATATCACAACATTGTTCACATGATCGATACACGTAACACAAATCTTCATAATGATATAAAGAAGACGGTTGCTGGTTGTGCAAACGCAAAAGACCGCGACAGCATAGCTCCTAAGATCAAATCTTTCTTTGATAGATTCTTAAAGACATTCAATATTGACAAGGAAAAATTCAATGAACAGCGTGCAATAAATCGTATGTATGTTCTTTCTAAGATTCAAGGTAATGTTGGCGGAATGAAGAAATTCCAGGATGATATCAAAAAAGGTACTGATCCAACATTGGATGAAAAAGAGCTGGATGATTACATCACAACACTTCAAAACGTTAGTGCTGTTTTAAATGTTACAAAACATTCTAAGATGGTTGCTACAGTATGTGTTATACTGATGGCTGCTCTTGGTGCTGCATTTGGTAGTACCGCTGTCATGGTTGCTGGTATTGTCGGTATCGCAATAATGGCATTGGGTATGTTGATAAAGAAAGTAATGTCTTTATTGGGTATCAATGTCCATGTGCGTGAAGAATACTTCTGTGATCTGTTTGCCGCAATGTATAAACTCCCTGTACATCTGTCATCATTCAACAGACAAATCAAATTGAATGATATCAACGGTGACAAGGTTACTAAGATTCGTGATATTGAACATGAAATGGATAAGAAAACAAAGGATCCACATCCTCTCACGTTTGATAGAGAGGTAACATCTTACAAGGTTGCAAAACAACTGCTTGATTCAAAACAGAAGATGAAACCAGAAATCAGAAATTATCTCCAATACATCGTAGATCTTCATGATGGTATTGATAAGATCAATAATCCTGAAGATAAGCGTCAGAAGAAGAAGCTTGATCCAGAAGCTGCTAAAGATCTTCAGAAAGTGCTTGATGATTTTGTTAAGAAAACCGGTGCTCCTGTAACAGAATCATTCGTTGATGACTTCATAGGTGGTGAGTATTATGGCACTTGATACGGTAGGAATCACATTAGATGAAGTAAAGAATAAATATCCCCAAAAGTTTCAATCATTGAATTATGATGTCGCTTTAGATTTTGATTCAATGTATAAACCAAGGGTTCTTTCATCTTTTGAAGTCGGTATGAATGCAATAATGACTTTGTTATTCATGAAACCAGGTCAATATCCTTCAATACCCGAATTGGGTATCGATATTGAATCATACTTATTTGAATATGCTGATGATCCAAGAGTAGTAAGTGAGATTCGAGAGAAATTGGCAGACCAATGCAATCGTCTTGAAATATCTGGTATTGATATTGATATCAGAATGGAAAGGACGTCCGAGGATTTACATGCGTTAGTTATCGAGATAACAGGTACTGAAAGACTCGGTTTTGGAAATCAGAGTAATCATG
>Ga0326512_10000396_pt1 | contig 37926 bp, 44 predicted proteins | sample 1_2617_0518_D_FD_203652 | JGI IMG/M metagenome (GOLD analysis project Ga0326512, IMG submission 203652) | Bovine rumen microbial communities from UC Davis, California, United States - 1_2617_0518 | ecosystem: Host-associated > Mammals > Digestive system > Stomach > Rumen | place: USA... | reverse complement strand
CAAACTGGAAATTATAATTGCATTGTCAATTATGAAGATATGCGAAATGCTGATTGCCGTATGAGAAATCTTGGTTGGAAAACTCTTATGGACAGAGAAAAAGCAGCAAAAGTTGGTTATCGTTGTGCTGAAAAATGCGAATATGTTTTAGCAAGAAAGAAAGCTATACAATCAGAAGTTTGTTTGATGACGTATCAGCTTTTTTTATATATGCTAAATGTTATAGGTGATGCAGATACTGGTTTTGATGGTAGAGAAGTTATATTCTGTGATGAGTGCCATAATATTCCTGATATTGTTCAAAATAAATACACTCCTACTGTAAAAGAAGAAGATTTTAAGTATCTACAAGCTTTATATGAATTCGGTAAAAAAGAATTAGAAAGACAATCTGTTGCAGACACAAATAAATTTACAATATATGAACAATTTTCTACTGTTCAAGAAATGATGTCAGCACTGAAGAGTATGTTTGCTGATATGTGTAAGCAAGATGCTTCTGCAATGGACAACATTGTTTCTATGAAAGTTTACTACAATATATTTGATGCATTCAAAAATATTGCAGATTTGCTTGAAGGAAGAATCGCTCGTAGAAAAGAATGTGGAAATAGTTCTGCAGAAGATGTAAAAATTTATAAAAATTGTTCACATTATAGAAATGAATGCTGCCACTGGGGTGATTTTTTAACTGCTGTATCTGAAGCTGGAAGCAATTATTTGATAAAACAAGTTGAATATGATAATGATCACATTCCAACTGTTATTTATAATTGTGTTAAAGAGGACTATATGGTTTCACATTATTTGTTGAAACATACTCCGCACAGAGTTATGATGTCTGCTACTGTTGGAGGTAAAACTGCTTTTGAAGAAAATATCGGAATAAAATATACAACAACCAAAACTTCAAAAATGTCAAGGGTTCCTTCTACTTTTGACTTTTCAAAATCTCCAATACGTGTTTTTACAAAATATAAAATGACGTATGAAAAGAAGGATTATAGTTTTGAACAACTTAAACCGTTAATTTATAAGCTTATACATAAATTTGACGGTCAAAAAGGTATTATTCAAACTGGTTCGTACAAAAATGCAAAAGAGTTGTATTATACGGCTCCTGAGGAAATCAAAAAACGACTTTTGATTTACAACGATTCTAAAGAAAAGAATACAATGCTGCGAAAACACAAAGCAAGCAAAGATACAATTATTATAGGACCTAGTTTGGCTGAAGGTATAGACTTACCAGATGATTTATGCAGATTTATTATAATATTGAAAGTGCCTTATCCAACTTTAACAAGTAAACTTGTAAAAGCAAAAATGAAACTATTCCCTAATTGGTATGCTTCAACAACTTCAAATATTATTATTCAAGGCATAGGTAGAGGAAACAGAAACAAGACAGATTATTGTTCAACTTTTATACTTGATGGTTGTTTTAAACGACTTTATAACGAAACTAAAGAACAGTATTCACCTGAACTTCAACAACGTATAAAATTTTATGAATAATTTAACATTAAGTTAACAAATAGATAATAAAATATGTTTACTTTTGCAATATGAATATTATAAAGCATTTTGAAGAATATATCCAATCACTTAATGAAAGTGCTAATGGTCTTGTTTTAATGAAATCATCATCAAAAACAAAGAACTATGATATTTTTTTGAAATATTTTGAAAGTATAGACAAAAAATCTTCAGAAGATTTAATTACTGGCGATTATAGTGCTCTTGAACTTTTAAAAAATGATTTTGGAAAATATTTTGCTGATAATACTTCGAAAAGTAAAGCTATTTTTTATATAAAAAATAGAGCTTCAAGTGTGGAGGTTTGTATAAACGGTTATGCTGTTGAAAAACTTTCCGATAAACAATTATATGATGATTATTCACTTGAATATAGAAATAACAAATATTATTTAAGCAATTTTGGTATTGATGCTGCTTTTGAAGTTACACATAAAAATTCAGAAAAAGCTAAATTATATGTAAAAGTTTGGCCAGATACATTGCCAACAGGTAAAAATGAAATAACAATTGGCAATACTACATACAATTTTGGTAACAAAGGATATATTTTAATAGAAGGTAGTGATCTTTCAAATTTTGGTAATATTATAGCAGAACATTACAAAACTGTTATAGACAATGATGTTATACCATATATTTTTGAACATCCAGAAAATATAGAACAAATATTAAGAGATAATAGAAACGACGAATACTTACAAATGGCTATGGCTAATGTATTATCCGAGCCATTATCTGTATTTGCTGTAATCAATAATATAAATGGTGTATTGGACAAAATTAAAAATGCTTATAATAATACTGGCAGCTTAAATGGAATCATTATACCATTACTTCAAAATTGGCCGATAGCTGATTTTTATGCAAGATTTGATAATCTTGAATTTTTAGTTCCTGTAAGCGTTAAATCAAATGGTTCAGGAAATGCTTCAACAATATTGTCTTGCCTTGATACTTCTTCAGCATCAAGACCGACAGCTTCTCAAGTTGTTATTAACGAATTTAGAGATTTTATTGATGATATTATTCCGTGTATAGAAAACAAAAAAGAATTTTCTTGGAATCATTCAACAGATAATTTGGCAGAATATTTGTATGAAGCTTTGCTTTACGGCTGTAAAATTCATAAATATTCAAAAAACAAAATACTTGAAATTTTTGCATGTTTTTCTCAAGATATAAAAGATGAATATCTTAAAAATATTGTCACTGATGTATATAATTGCCAAGGAACGAATTTTATTGAACGTGTATGCGTAAGTTTATTTAACAAAAATTCAAATATCATAAATGAAATAAGTTCGCAAGTAGGTAGAGCAACATCTTGTCATAAAGTTACTGTATATTCAAATGGTAAAATAGATCATACTCTTCAATCAGAAAATGGAACATTGAAACTTAAAAGTAGAGCCGGCGGACAATCTGTTGTATTTAATATAAAAGACGGAAAAATTATAGAAGTAAGCAAAGGTGCTCTTAATAAACAAGGTCAGTGGTTTGGATATACTTTCAAATAAACAAAATAAAAGTCAAAATTATAAATATTAACCTTTAATATAAAATTAAATGAACGCATCAAGTAATCCTATCAAATCAAGAATGAGTTCCTTTGGACCTACTCCTGCTCAGTACGAATACAAAGTAATGACAGAAGATTGTATAAAGATGAACGATCTGAAACGGATGGGCGACGATGGCTGGATTTTCTGCCATGTGTTTATGTCAAATGAAAAGAACCAATATTTGTTTTATCGTAAAAAGGATTAACTATGGAAATAGTATTGGATAAAGAAGAAAAAATGAAAATTCTGCAGGAGAGATTGCAGAAAACAACAGACAAGGCAAATGAGTATTATAATTTTGCTGAGGCTGCTGCTATTTGTGGAAATACTGCAGAAGAGGTCCAATATCGTCATCAATATTATGTAATGTTTGACGAGGCCGAAAAAATAAAGAAAGCAATAGCCGATGAAGGCAAAGAAAATTAACTCATTTGAAGAATTCATAAATGAAGACTCGATGCAAATTATGTACACAATGTCTTTTACATTAAAAGACTTGATGAAATATAATTTGATTACGTTTAATGATGACATTACAACAGAAGATGTAAAAGGAATATTTGAGTTTTTCAAAAAATCATATATGGCTGGAGATAGTTTAACTACTGATATCAAAGTCAAACTATCTTCAGACAATATTATATTTAGCTTATCATCAACAAGTTCAATAGAAGAACAAGCTAAAAATGAATTTGTTGATTTTACTAATGATATTCTTCAAGGAATTACACAGAATTCATATGCTGTGTTAGAAGATGATAGAAAAAAAATAAAAAAGTTTATAGACAAATTCTATGAGTAAGAAGTATAGATGGGGTACAATGGTACCTCTTATCGGTGGAAGTGCTGTAGGTTGTAGTCAAGCAACAGGAACACTTCCTCAGTTTCATTTTAGTTTTGATGGATTTGAGGCAAACGATGAAGGAATTTTGAATTATTGGAAAGATGCAAAAATTCCTTATTATCATATTGATAGCGAAGAAGTTCCATTGACTGAAAAGAGATTCCACAATATTGATTTTGTAAATAGTGTATGCCCTTGTGCTGCACTTGCACGTATCAATACAAGTACTGGAGACAAAGTCGGCGGATATGCGCCTCAAAATCAATGGATGTACAAGTCTGCTGAGTTTGTTCTTGAGAAAATTCAGCCTACTGTGTATTGGGGAGAAAATGCTCCTGCTTTGAATATGGACGCAGGCAAACCAGTTGTTGAAAATCTTATCAAAATTGGTAAGAAATATGGTTATTCATTTTCTATTTACAAAACATCTACAATCTATCATGGACTTCCTCAGAAGAGAGAAAGATGTTTCTACTTTTTCTGGAAAGGTGACAAAATTCCTATTTTGAATTTTTTTGATAGAGAAAGATTGACATACACAGAATTTCTCAATACGGTTGACAAGAATCTTCCAGAATTTGATGTATATGCAAATGAAAAGCATCCTACTGATTATTTGCCTTTCAGATATCTTATTGAAAAATCTGGAGAAACTTATGCAGAATATATAAAAAATCATTCAAGAGAATCTGCTGTAAACAGTACGAATGGCGAAATTTCAAGAAATCATTGTATAGACGATTTGCTTGTTTGGATGAAAGAAAAATACCCAGAAGAAGCTTTCTTCAAAAAGAAAAATGAAAAAAGAAGTCAATATGACTGGGTAGAATATATGAAAGACAAATTTGAAAATAATAAAGGCGTATTTTATCAAGGACCTTTGTTTGTAGATAAATATTGTCCTGCTATTATTTCAAAGAATTGTACAGTTTTGGTTCATCCAACTGAAGATAGATATTTAAATTTGAGGGAAATGGCAAGTCTTATGGGAATGCCCGGGGACTTCAGATTAACAAACAGTCACGTAAATGGCGGCTATTATACTCCTCAAATGATAGGACAAAATGTTCCAGTAAATACAGTTCGTGACGTTGCTTCACAAGTTTTACGTTTTATTGATAAAGATAAAACTTTACAATATGTAACCGTGAGCAATGGTTATTATTTGCAGAATAATATAAATAAAACTTGTAAAGAAGTTTCTGAAAAAACAACAAAAAAGTTATTCTAATATATGGAAAAAATATTACAAGCGATAGCATCTCTTGTTGAAGAATTGAAAAACAAAGACAACAAAATTCTTGAACTTGAGAGAAAACTTGATGGTTGTCTTCTTGAGCTTGAAGATAAAAACAAAAAAATAAACGATCTTGAAGCAGAGAATAATCAACTTAAACTTGAAAAAGTAAATTGGCCTTGGCAACCAAATCCATCGTCTCCATACGTACCAAATACTCCTTTAGTACCAAATCAGCCATCAGTTCCTGATTGGCCGTATTGGCCTCCTTATGGACCAGTAATTACTTATGTAAGTACAGATGATGGAAATCATTGGCCTCCACAGTTTCATGCAAACTGGTAAAATTATTAACTTTTAATGATAGAAATTAATGGATGTAAAGTTCAAACAATATTAGTTACAGGTGCTGCTGGCTTAATTGGAGCAAGTTTTGTACAACATCTTATTTTAAATAATCAAGTACAATCTTGTTTACATTGTTGCAAAATGATTGTTGGCATAGATTGCATGGAACCTTGGGGAAATGACAATATTATACCAGAAAATCATTTATACAAATTCTATAAACTTCATTGCGAGTCAGACGAAATAGAAAACTTGTTTAAGAAATATAATTTTGATATTGTTTATCATTTTGCTGCTTATGCAGCTATTGGGTTGTCTCCATTTATGAGAAAATTCAATTACGAAAATAATATCATTTCTACTGTCAATATTATTAATAATTGTATCAAATATAAAGTAAAAAGAATTGTCTATACATCATCTACAAGTGTTTATGGCGAAGGCGTAAAACCTGGACAATTATTTGACGAAAATGACGTAATAAAACCAGTAGATCCATACGCAATTTCAAAATATGCATGCGAACTTGATATACAATCAGCAGGTGAACAGCATGGGCTTGATTGGTGTATAATAAGACCTCACAATGTATTCGGTATTTACCAAAACGTAAATGACAAATATAGAAATGTATTAGGTATTTGGATGCATCAACTTGTAAACGGAGAACCATTATCAATATATGGAGATGGAACCCAAACAAGAGCATTTACAGTTACAGATAATATAATGCACTGTTTGTTAATAGCAGGAGAGTCAAAAGAGTGTTCAAAACAAATAATAAATCTTGGCGGAGAAAGAATATTTACATTAAACGAAACTGCTGAAATTTTCAGTTCTACACTTGGAATCGACATAAACAAATTTAAGCACTATGAAGCAAGATTTGAAGTAAAACATTCTGTTCCAACAAACGACAAAGCAAGAGATTTATTAAAATATAAAGAATTGGTATCATTTGAAGAAGGTTTATTAAAAATGTGGGATTGGGTATTGTCAGAGCAGAAAGTAAAATCTGAATGGTATCATTGGGACAAGTTTGAATTAGAAGATAAAATGTATTCATACTGGAAAAATTAACATTTATTTAACAAACACTATAAAAAATGTTTGTATATTTGTACTGTTAATTTACAAACAATGAAAGTTACTAAATCGAAAGATATGAAGTCAGTTTGTTTTGAGTTCAAAAATCCAAAAACTCCTTCAGCAGAGCCGAGATTAAAATTTCAAAAAACAAATACAGAAGGTGAATTTGACTTAATTCTTAAAGTCAATGAAACATCCAATACTGATGAGATAACTATTAAACTTGGGGTTGTTTCAATTCAAGAAATAGAAGAAATTGCAGACATTCTCAAGACAATGTCTAATCTTAAGAACAATAGTCGTTTAATTACTGATTAATTTTTCAAAAACAAAAAAATATGAACACTGAACTTATTAAGATTTTCGGCGTCGCAGTTAGCGAGCCTACAGAGATGTTGAGTTTTGCAACCGTTAATACGGAGGCTGTTAAAAAGGGTTATATTGTGCATCCCGATGCTTGCACAAAGTCTGTTCTCAATTTTATTAGGGAGCAGAATGTGGACTATAATTCCACTTTCTACAAAACCTTTGAAGACGTAACCTCAAAGTCTCGTTTTGAGTTGTTCATTGACCAGGTGTTGCATTATGCTTCAACTTATGGTACTGATTATCAGGGAGAAGCTTATGTTCCAAATGAGAACTACAAGGATACTATTGTTTTCACTTTTGACAAGTATAAGGTTATCACTGCAGTCAGCAAGGAAGAAATGTGCAACAAGTGTCTTAACCTTTTCTATAGCGGTATTGCTTTGAAGCAGGAGACCATTGCAGCTTGTGCAGACTTCTTGTTTGATTGTGTTGCTGCTAAGGAATTTAATTCCGCAAATATTGATGTGGACAAGATCCAGAACCGCGAGGCTCTTGTCGTTGTCTGCAGCAAGTTTGGAAAGTATCCTAACAACGCAATTTCTTTGTTCAGATATATTGTATATGCTGCAACAAATGAGACTCTTCTTATCAAGAACAGAACTCTTATCGAAAAGATTAAGAATTCTTGCAACGCTTTCAACTTTAGAAATTTGAATGAGAAGCAAATTGTTGCTCTTTCAACAATTTTCTTCAGATACAAGCCTCTTTTCTTGGCTTTCAAGTGCACTATGAATTCTCCTGTTATCAACAAGATTCGTAGACTTGCAGAGAAGAACCATAAGCCTCTTAAGGTTGGTATGCTCGAGGCTATGCTTAATGCAGATTATCTTGACGCGTATGCAAGTGGCAAGGTGAATATTGATATGGGTAAGCTCAATGCAGAACTTGAAAACTGCACAAACTTTAAGCTTATCCGTCTTATTCAGACTCTTGTTGAAAAGACTGTTCTTCTTATGGCTTGTATGGAGAACAACGGTGTTGCTGAAAACAAGAACATGTACATTGTTCGTAATGGTAAGGTGTTCTTCAAGAACAGCGAGATGAAGTACAATCCTGAGCAGATTTGCAATATTATTAACGTTCTCAAGACTTTGAAGACTGCTCTTAAGAGCAAGCTTATTGAAAACTTGAAGAACAATATTGAGGAAGGTAAGACCGCAACATATATTCCTCTTGAGGGTCTCAATATTGCTTGCCCAGTAAGTGAGAAAAACTTTGTCGGCAATTATCCTAACGGTTCATTTTATGAGGTTAAGGATAACAATATTCTCGGCATTTTCTGGAAGAACGAGTGGGGTACAAGAGACTTTGACCTTAGCTTCCAGGATATCAACGGTAATCGTATTTCTTGGAATACGTCATATTACAATAACGGCGGTACAAATGCTGATGTTGTTTACTCCGGCGATATGACGGACGCAAGTCCTCATGCAACAGAGTGTATCAAGTTCAGAAATACTACGCAAAATGGTATCTTTGCTATCAACCGTTATAACGGTAGTGAAGGTTCAAAGTTTGAGATGTTTATGTCTCAGTCTGAAAAGTTTGACCACAATAAGGTTAAGACTCTTCCTTATATGGTTGATCCTAATACAATCGTCTTCAAGACTGAGTGTATTTCAGACAAGGCCCAGAAGATGCTTGCAATTCTTTGTGACGGCAAGGTATATTTGAGCAACTTGAGTGTTGGTAACGGCATCGTTGCTAATTATAACCACACCTCACCCGCAGATATTTACAACATCTACGTTCTCAAGTCGCAGACTGTTCTTATGATGTACCAGTTGCTTGAAGAGGCTGGTTACAAGAAAGTCGACGATGATACAAAGGACGAGAACACGGTTGATTTCAGAACTGCAACAAAGGCTGATATTATTGCCTTGTTCTCCTAATCCGAATTAAATGTTTAACCAATGCACTTGGAGTACAAAGCTATTTCAAGTGCATTTTTATTAAATTGATTATGTATTGTATCGTAGAAATTTATGAAGAATATCTCCCTGGAGATTTAGGTCCTATGTTCTCTCAAGAACCAGACTATTCAACTCAGTTTGAAACACTTGAAGGTGCCAAATCATTTTGTAATGCATATAACGAAAAACATAAAAATGATTGGCCTAAATTACATTGGCATTTGATGACAGAAGCCGATTTCAAAGCTTGGAAAGAACAGCAAGAATATGAATATGAAATGTATGACCGCTGGTAACAATAAATAAACAAAAAGACAAATGATACAAGACTATTCAAATTTTATCGGTGAAAGTTTTACAATGGATGATGAAATTGCTGCAATTTATGTTAGAATTTTCAAAGAAGGAGGTTTTAACAAACAACCCGGTGACAATGATGAACAATTTGCAGACTTTGCAATGTGGAATAGTCTTGGAAAAGAAACACAGAATTGGGTTCTTGAACAGTCAAAGTTTACAGGTTTTCTTGGTGAAGGATATGAGAGCATAGACATTTTAAGTATAGCTAAGTTAGATTTTCTTCTTGGAAGTGTATTAGATTGTATTGATAATAGAATATCCAAAGGAGGTGAAGAAGATCCTGACTATGTTTATACGGTAGCATATTCAAAACCTATGGTTGGAGAAGACGGAGAAGAATATCAAATATTTAATGCAGGAGACACAGATGTATTTAATAATCCTTTTATAAGAAGTGGAAAAAATATCAAATGGAAAAATAGATTGGTAACGCAAAATCTTGAATGGATTTATGATGAAATTTGGGACAGTTGTGTGTATATAAAAAACGACAATGCAGCAAGATCATTTGTCAATTATACAGGTTACAAATATTATAAGAACGGTAAAAGAATTGCATAATGGAAATTGTAAACAGAAAAGCTAAATACAACTACGAGTTTATAGATACATACGTTGCAGGAATTGTATTGGAAGGATTGGAGATTAAAGCAATAAGAGACGGCAATGTAAATATTTCAGAAGCATTTTGTTATTTTGTTGGAAATGAATTATTCTTGAAAAACTCTTGTATAACATACAAAGCAAATTCTGATATTATATTCAGAACAGGAAATAGTATTGTTAGAAAAGAGTCAACACGAGATAGAAAACTTCTTCTTAATAAAAACGAATTGCTTAAGATAAAAAACTCTATTGAAACAAAAGGGATGACAGCAATTCCTTATAAAATGTTTATCAACGATAGAGGGTTTTGTAAAGTTGAAATTGCAGTAGCCAAAGGTAAGAAAACATACGACAAAAGAGAAACTATAAAGAAACGAGATATTGAAAGAGATATGAAGCGTGATCTATAATAAATACAAAAACAACAAACAATTATGGATGCTAGCTTAAACGATATTTGGACAATGTTCCTTTCATCTATTGATATAATGTATATTATAATGTGCAACATTGCAACTTATGCCGTTATCAAGATGATCATTACTATTCGTGAAAAAGATTTGAAAACTTCTTGGAAGAGAATAATTTCTGCAGTCGTTGCAGCTATTCTTGGTTTTATACTTGTTAAAATGGGTCACGATAAAGAGGCTGTATTTTATGGATTCTTCATACAATTTATAGTTTACGATTATCTGTGGAAATGGGCTGCTAAGAAACTGGAAAAATTTACAAAATCTGAAGATAAAACTGAAGCGGAAGAATAATTCCGCTTTTTTAATTTAACATTTGATTAACAAAAAATACTAAATTGTTTGTTATATTTGCAATAAGTAAACAAGCAAAAAGTTGATATTATAAAAGATATGGAATTTACAATAAATGATTTAAAAATTAGAGGTCCTCTTGGTCATAAACAATTTAAAAAAATTTATGACTGGGATTGTTTCAAATATCATCGTCTTGCTCAAGGTGGAGTTATTGGTGCTTACAGAAATAATGAATGTGTAAGAGAATTTACTCCTGAAGAGTTTGCATATCTTGTTGTTATGACTGGACATACTGATAATTGGTATGAATTTCACGATAATATAAAAAGTAGCATTTTTTCTGCTGAAGAAGTTGCATATATGATTGACATTATGCAAGAATATAAAAGAACGTTGTCAAATGAAAAAGCAGAAGATTTTGAAGAAACAATAAAATTTTGCAAAGCTCAATTAAGAAAACATGGGTTTGAATACTATTGGCCAGCAAAAGGTTCAAAATTTGATTCTAATTTTCATTACGCTATAGGAATTGTCGATGATTCTGTTTGCAACAGTGGTGAAATTGCAAGAGTACAAAACGGTGGAATAAAGAATATTATTACAGATAAATTTTATAAATTTCCTAAGGTTTATATTGCACGATAATGGCAAAGAACTATTACGACATTTTAGGTGTATCAAAAAGTGCTACTGCTGATGAAATTAAATCGGCATACCGTAAACTAGCATTGAAATATCATCCTGACCGCAATCCAGGAAACAAAGCAGCTGAAGACAAATTCAAAGAAATTGCTGAAGCATATTCTGTTCTTGGCGATGAAAAGAAACGCAAAGAATATGATAATCCTGCGGGTTCATTTGGTGGTAGCGGTAGTTATTACACTGATGGTGGATTTGACGACATTTTCAAACAATGGAGTCGAATGTACGATGATATGGGCACAAAAGGATTTGATGGCTTTAGTTGGAGAGATGAGTCATTCGATCCGTTTGATTATATGCGCAACAATAAGAAATCTGAACCTAAGAAAACTCCCGAGAGAGGTTCAGATATGCGTATAAAATTCAAATGTACAACTGAATTTTTATACACTGGAGGAAAAAAGGAAATTCTTCTTAGAAAAAACCAACAATGTGAGCATTGTCACGGAAAAGGAGAAATTGATTGCGAGCCTCACACGTGTACAAAATGCAACGGTTCTGGAAAAATAAAAAGAAGAATAAGTTCAATACTTGGTGGATACAATAGTGAAGTTACATGTGATAAATGTAAAGGAACTGGAAAAATCACAAAAGAAAAATGTACACATTGTGGTGGAGAAGGGGTTGTATCTGCATCTTCTAAAGTAACCATAAACATTCCAAAAGGAATGGCTGATGGAGAAAGTTGTATTTTTGAAGGACAAGGCAATGCTGGCAAATACGGTGGCCGAGCAGGTAATTTAATAGTTGTTATTGACGAAGAGAACAACACTAAGTTCACTAGAGAAGGTTCTACTCTTGTTTATAATAATTCCATTGACTTGTTTACTGCGTTGCTTGGAGGTACCATTACGATACCCACGATGACAAATGATGTTAAAGTAAATCTTGAACCAGGAATACAACCTGGAAAAACTTTGAGATTAAAAGGCAAAGGAATGCCATCAGGAAGAAATTCATCTTCATACGGAGATATGAAAGTTGTACTTGATGTGAAACTTCCTACAAATTTGTCTAAAGAAGCTAAAGCAAAAGTTGAAGAACTTAAAAAGCTAATAAACAAGTAATATTTTTGAAATATAATAGATACAAATTTTAAAGTTAAATAATATGACAGAGAAAGAAAAGAAAGAAAACCTCGACAAAAAATACGAGGAAATGAAAAAGCAGGCCGAAGAGCAAATCATGCAAGAAGATAATACTTATGATGACGGCACCAAAGTTTTTCTTTCAAAAGATGAATGCATTGAAAAAGGTATTGAGTGCCACAATGAAAAGCGTTATCTTGCAAGAGAAATGAATTCTGTTGCAAAAACTTGTTCTGAGGAAACTGGTGTTGATAAAAGAGCTATTCTTAAAGTAAAAGATTATCTACATTACAAAGGAGAAGGCTGGGGTGAAGATTGTCTTGAAAAATCTGAAGACAAAGTTAAGTATCCTGACCGTGTTTCTCCTACATTCCGCAAACTTCACGAAATTTTTACAAATATGTATGCTTGCGGCAAGGAAGATGAACTTCTTGACTATATCGATGCTCTTGCAGATAGAGGTATTCAAATTACAGTTGACGAATCTTATTTCCAACGTCCAGACGACGACACAGCAAAAGTTATTGCAAACGCAATTAAAGGAATGGATGGTTTTCAAAAGTCAATTTGTGAGAAGAATGATTATATGAATGATGTTCTTTCTGTTGATGCAGAAAACGCTGCTCTTTCACCAAAAAATAAATACAAGCAGATTATTCAACTTGCTGCAAAAAAACAAGACGGTAAAGATATTGAGGATAAGATCCAAGACGAATACGTCAAGATGGAACTTTTCACAAACGGTCTTGAAACTGTCAATGAAATGTAATGAAAAGAATTGGACGTTTTATAAAAGCCTTAATAAAATATCTTTTGTATGGACAGGACGTTACTTCTGACATACAAAAATATAGATATGATATTTGTATGAGTTGTGAAAAACTCAAAGGTAAAACTTGCGGAGTTTGCGGTTGTTTTGTAAAACCAAAAACTAGATGGAGTACAGAAAAATGTCCCATTGACAAATGGAGTAACTGCTAAATAATTATACAAAATGGCAAAAAAGAAAAGTAAAGTAAAAGTTTGCAATTTGTTATATCTTGGTGGAGGATTTGCAAAATCTGAGTGCGGCAGAGGAATAATGGAATGGACAGGTTACAAATGTCATTCTCAACATTTCAATTACGACAATTTTTATATCGCAAATAGAGAAATAACTGAATACATGTTGGATAATGATACACATGTTGTTGTCGGTGAAGGTCTTGGTGGATTTTTTACAATGTTTTTGTCAAACGAAAATATTCCAGACGAGTATCCTATTATATCAAGAATACTTATCAATCCGATGCTTCAGCCAGTAGAAGATTTAACTGATTTGGAAATTTCTGATTTTGTAATAAATACATACGCAACAGTTGAGAGCAATGTGTATCGCCAGAAATATCTTGATATGAGACATTCTCTTTGTATATTCTCTAAAGACAATCCTGCTATAAAATATGCCGATACATTTACAAAGAAAACTGGTATTAAGTGTATTGTCATTGATCACATTGATGACGAATGGATTCAAACAAATCTTCACGATTTTGTAAATACCCTTGCAGAAGGAAAAGATATTGATAAATATATAAGAATATGAAAGTAAAAGAGTTAACAGAAATTCTTAAGAATTGTGATCCTGAAATGGACGTTTTTGCAGATGTTCACGATGGTCTTTGGAATATCAGCAAAGCTGATGTAACAGAATGGTATAATGAAAGTGATCTTGATAAAGAAGATTTTGAAGGTAAAAATCTAGAAAAGGCTCTTTGTTTGTATGTAGCTTGTTCACTTCCGACATATATGCCTTAAACTTTTTAAGGTTTGAATATATAATAATATCAAAGTTCGTTGAAGTTTTGTTGAACGTATGTAAGACGTCGGTTCGAGTCCGACTAGGTCCACGATATCACGTAGGAAAAAATCCAGGATATGATGGTTAGGGTTCGCCAGAAGTAGCCCATATTTGGGCCTAACATGGATTTGATTGCATATCAGTAGGAAAATGGAGAATTTTGCGCTAGAATAACTGGCAAACAAGTAAAAAACCTTGTTCTCAACAAAATGAGAAGCAATGTCAAATCAGCTAACGTTGTTAGCATGAGCGCAGTAAGAAACAGCAATGTTTCCTATGCAATGGCAGCTTAAGTTTTGCAGCAGTCGATAGATTGCGGAACAAAAGCCACTAAGCAGGAGGGCGTAGTTCTCCTGCTTTTTTAGTTTGATAAATATAATAAATTAAGAATAATTGTGATTAAGAGTTACGACACCTTTTTGAATGAAGCTGTTAAAAAGCCTTCAGGTTTGAAACAATTAAAAGATAATTCCGTTACGCAAGAAATTAATGTTATAGACGGCGATATATATGATTTTAAATATGGCGGAAGTCATACAGAAGAATTTACATATTATAAAAGAGACGGAAATGGGTTTATATATGATAAAGAAGGACATGCTTATGACGTTGTAACATATAGCGGTTCAAGCGATAGTGGAAGAATTGCTGGCGGTACAATGAATTGGGAATGCACAATTAAACGTGTATTAAATGGTAAAGACGCTTGTTTCTCAGGTTATCATGGACTGTTTTCAAATCCGTCGTCAGAAACAGCGTCCGTAATTGTTTCAGACATTGCAGACGGAATGTATCTTGAAGATTATTTTGCAAAACATGAACGTGATTTAGATTATTCATCAAAAGGTATATTTGATGAAATTATTGCAAAAGGAGATGCTAATGCTAAAACATTTGCTCAAGATAAACAAGCAAGATTTTTAGCTAAGCAGGAAGAATTTTCAGCAAGGTTTGCTCAAATTCCAGAAACTGTATATTTTAAAATATCAAACGACGTTGAACTTAGCGGTTGGGCAAATGCGTATAAGCAAATAGAAAATATTGTAGAAGGAGTAATTAAACCTATTATAAGAGATAAAATTTCTACTGTTTTTAAAACAAAAAATATGTCAAGTCTTAATGGTTTAGCTGGTTGTTTTAAATTCAATGTAGAAAACAGATGGGAAAATAAACCTGCTGTAGACTCTAAAAAAGGAACAGTAGTGGTTGTCAATTATAAAGATGCAAAAGTTTTGAAAACTTCTGTAGATATTATATTAGATGATAATATTAAAATTGACAAAACTTCTATGTCTCCTGATATGGAAGAACTATTCAAAAAGGTAGCTTTTGCTTGGATGAAAGAAAACGGCAGAAAGCAAGGACAATATGTAGACAGTCATTACAAAAAATTTGTAGGTTATCAACAAGACTCTATAGGTAGAACAGATTTTAGCCATTGGGTTAAAGATGGTGAAGCAAAAAGAATGGCTGCTAAAGAATATAAAGAATGGGTGGAGTCTCATACATGGGATTTGCAGAAAACACTTACATTTAGTTTAACCTTTATTGAACAATTTATTAAAGGAGACGTTGAAGCAGCATTAGATACTTCTACAAATGCATCAGAACCATCTACTCCTGAAGAAGATGCAGGTGTACCAGCTGAAATGACAAAAGCGTATCAAGAATCTGCTGAGAAAATGCAGAAATGGCATGATGGTACAAGAAAACAAAATGTTGGCGCAATGGGCGACGGAAAACTCAAACTTAGTTACAAAGTATGCGTAGACAAAGGATTTGAAAAAGAAGCTGCAATATTGAAAGCAGAAGCAGATAAACGTAATCTTGTACTTGAAAGTTTCTTTACAATAGAAGAGTTCATGGAACTTATATAATTCGGAATGGGAGAGTAACCACCCAGGAGCCGGAGCTGACTTGAACAACTCTGGCTTTAATTTTTTAAATTTAACATTTAATTAACAAATACCTTTAATTTTAGTTTTATATTTGTACTGTTAAAATAAACACAAAAATATTTTTTCTAAAATTTTTCTAAAATTTAACATTCAATTAACAATTAACCGAAAAACTTTTAATATTTTTGCAATATAACAAAATCAAACAATAAAGTTAAACATAATAAACAATGGCAAAAAACAAATCATCTGAAAGCTCTACTGAGCTGCAGACCGTAACCGGTAATTACAATTATGAGGCACGACTTGCTGCTTTGACACCAGAAAAGAAGCAGGAACTTGCTCATCTTACAGAGCATCTCAATACAGGAGATATTGGTTCCGTTCAGTCTTTTGGTTCAGAGCTTTCTCGTATTGTTGCTCAGAACGGTAATGTTCTTCTTAATTCTGTTCGTGCTGACAATTCTTCTGAAGTTGTTCAGTTGACGAATGAGTTGCTCAATGAGCTTAACCTTATTGATATTGACGAGCTCAATACCAATACAAAGTGGCGCAAGTTCCTTCGCAATATTCCTATTATCGGTCATCTTGCAAAGTCAGTTGACAAGATTATGGTCAAGTATGACAACATTTCCGATAATGTTGACAAAATTTCCAAGAAAATTGACTCCGCTAAGGTTGTTGCTCTTCGAGACAACGGTACACTTAACCAGATTTTTGAGAACAACAAAAATTATATCGAACAGATGCGAGACCTTATTCTTGCTGCAAAGCTCAAGGAAGAGGAAATTCAGCATCAGATCGAGGACATGATTGCAAAGCCTGAAGAATATGATGCAATCGATGTCCAGGACGTTCAGAACTATCAGGCATCTCTTCGCAAGAAGACTGTTGAACTTGAGACCGTTTGCTTTGTCATGGAGCAGAATCTCGTTCAGATCCGTGCAACTCAGAAGAATAACTTCGATATTGCAAACAAATCAGACAATATTGTTAATAATGTTATTCCTCTTTGGAAGAACCAGTTGGCAATTTCCATCATTATGAACAACCAAAAGAACAGTATTGATGCTCAGCGTCGTATCACTGAAACCACCAACAAGATTTTGGTTGAGAACGCCAAGAACCTCAAGATCAACTCTGTCAATGTTGCTAAGGCCAACGAGGAGAACATTATTTCTCTCAACACTCTCCGTGAGACTACCAACAAACTTATTGAAACTGCTCAGGAAGTCAAGGCAATTCATGACAAGGCAGAGGCTGAGCGTATTGAGATTGAAAAGTCTATTGCACAGTTCAGCAATCAGATTGAGCAGTCAATTACTGAAAACGCTTATTAATAAATGGCAAAAAAGTACATATACAGGAATTCACAAGTGTTCCGTGCTCAGTTCATTGACGACAAGCACGCAATAAATGTAGCGCGGAACATCGTTCCTCAAGATGAAAGATATTTCAGAGGAATAGAAAAATTTTGCAAAGACTACGGCATTGATATGTCCGATTTCAAGAAAATTGCAAAGACAATTTCTATTGAACCTGAGCTTAATCCAGAGGACGGAGTATACTATCTCAACAAGAACCAGTATGCTGATATGGATTCCGTTGTAAACTCTTTTCTTCATTCAGGAAATTCACTTTCAAAAGATATTTCAACAGCTATACGTCACAAAACATTTATTGAAGTTGATGCTATTCCTGAAATTGAAACAAAAGAAGTAAAACAAAACGAAACTGAAGAATATAATAATAACAAAAAATTTGTTGATTCTGTTCGTCGTCGCAATAAACGTAAAATTGGAAAGAAATTTATTGTAGGCAAAAAGTATTTCTTGAAAGTTCGTTCTATAACAAACAATCATCTTTACAAGATTTACGAACTCAAGAAATTTATATACTCTATCAACAATCGTACAGTAAATGTTGTTGTTATGAAAAGAATTAACGATACAGATGACGAAACAAACACAACATTTACACTCAACAGAACAGATTGCGCCAAATATCATATCAAATACGAAAAAGGATTGCAAGTATTTCCTATGGAATTGAATTGGTGCCCAGTAAATGAAAATAACGTTAAATTCAAAGAAGCATTAAAGAATGAATAAAAGTATAGTAAAACTCCACAACAGAGAAGACAATTCAGTTATATTGGTTGACTTCAATAATGTGCCTGTAGTTGATACTGTAGAACTTGATGAACGTAATTGTTCAATGGTTTACTTTGAGGTCTATCGCGATGATATGGACCACTACTTTGAAGTTAACGAAACACCTGATAAAATTTTTGCAGCTTATCCTGAGTTGGCAAAAAGTTTTTTGAAACTTCACAACTCTGACACAAATCTTGTTACTTATGTAAACATTGAATTCGTGAATATTATTGATACTATTCGTTGTGAAGAACGCAAATGCTGCTCAAAGATATATTTGACAGAAAATGCAATAGATGCTTTCGTTGTGAACGAAACACCTGAAAGAATTTATACAATGATAGAAGAATACTATAAAACGGTTCCTAATAACGGGTAGTAATACATTGTACTATTTGTGATAATCCCGTACGGTATTAAGAATAATTCGTTAAATATTATAATAAAAACGCGGTCCCGAGCCGAATACCGTTAAGGAATGCACAAAACAGTACGTCGTTATGGAGTTGTTAGATTGAGTGCTGGTGGCGGGAGATTGAAGGAGGACACATATTGAAAGTTTTGAAGTGTATGAAATTTCCGAGGTTGTGTTAAACCCTCTTGCCAAAATCAAGAGAATGTCCCTGCATATAATGTTCAACTGCGTGTTGAAAGTCACCAGAGTTATGGAGTTCACGGATTGCGAGTATGTATGAGCCCAAGCTCTTTCAAGCAAAGTCAGTTTATTCAGTCTAACAAACGTTTTTTATAAAATAAATTACAATATGAAAGTATACGACATTAAGCAATTTTCAACAATCAAGGAAAACGGTTTTGATACAAAAGGAATATTGATTTGTAATAGAAACAAAGATGAAGTAATCAAAACCCTAAAACAGTACTTGGAAAATTCCACAATGTATGATAAGAATAAGTCTGAAGATGACAATGAAAAAGACATAACATTGCATTGGGTAAATTATGGCCTACCTGATTTTGTAAATCTAAAATGGGCTACACCAAAATTTAAAGATATTAACAGACCAGTTTTTGTAAAGTCAAACAATCCGCTACCAGTTCCAAGAATAACTTTCACACCGATTAACAATACGAAAGATTTGGCACAAGCGGTTATCGTAAACCACATTCAAGAATTTTGCAGAGAGAATACCGTTTACGATACAAAGTCAACAAATGGATTATATAAGCAATTTAATACGATGATAGATTTTGGGGTTATTGTTGTTTTTTGTTTTTAACGTTGTGTTTATTGTGTTTATTTTGCCTTCTTAAACAAGAAGGCTTTTTTTATTATAATTATATGGAAGAAAAGAAACGAAAAAAGGTTTGCGGCAAATGTAAAAATTACAAACCAGAAATTGATAACAGAGGTTTTTGTTTCAAACAACTAATAGCAACGTGCGAAAATTGGACGTGCTGTTATTTTGACCAAAATAAAAGATTGTTTTGATGAAATTTAATAGTCTTGAAATAGATGAAAATGATATAAAAGTATTAAAATCGATTCTTGATAGTTATAAAGAACTAAATACTTTAATTGATACATTATCTAAACAAATTAATGAAATTAGTTTAAATAAAAATGCAGCAACTGAGAAACTCAAGTTGTTGGAAGCTACGGAAAGTAATTTTATTACTTTTATAAAAAAGAAATATTTTTACGAATTTACTCCAAACGATTTATACAAAATAATAACAGATTATGAAAGCAGTAATATGTGCGATTGCTAAATTTGAGTACAATTATATTTATGAATGGGTAGAATACCATCTTAATTTAGGATTTGATAAAATTGTCATATACGATAATAATGACATCGATGGAGAAAGATATGACGATTTATTGTCTGAGTTTATTAAAAAAGGACAAGTTGAATTAAGAGATGTTCGCGGAAAACGAGCAATGCAGCGTGTTGTATATAATGAATTTTATCACGAAGGGGATTTTGATTGGGTTGCTATAATTGACATTGATGAATTTATTTCTCCAAATAGAGCAAAATATAAAAGTATCAAAGAACTTATTGCAAAGAACTCTGAAGCAGATGCTATATTTTTGTATTGGCAAACTTATGGAGATGCAGGAAAAACGTATGTAAACAACATTAATGCAAAAACAAACAAACCAATATCTATACTTAATCAATATAGTATACCAGCCGACAAAAATGCTTTAATAGATAACGCAATAAAAAGACAAAATGCTTGGGGAAAATCTATTATAAAAGGAGGACTTCCTATCAAATATTTGCATGAACATTTTGTAACAGATCCTAACAATCTAAAATATGTTGATTGTTTTGGAAATCGTGCAAACCCATATCTATTTTATCCTGATGAAAATTTTGTTGAAAGTACATATAAAGAGTGTTATATTAAGCACATATATACAAAATCTTTATTTGAATATATTGACTGCAAGGTAAGAAGACCTGCTGCCAATTCTATGAGCGAAATGCATTTTCCTTCAAAATATTTTAAGGTAAATGAAATAACAGAAGAAAAACGCAAATATTTGGAATCTATAGGCTATAAAATGGATTTTGTGTTTAGGCCTGATGCATATGTAATAATTGAAGTAAAAAATTTAAAAGAATATCTAAAATTAAGACCATATATTTATAACATAATAAACTTATGTAGTTGTAGATTTAATTTATGTGTAACAGAAGAAAAGTCAGCTGTTGATGTTATTTATAATGAACTTGCTGATATGTTTAACGAGTGCTGCATATACTTTAATGATAAAGGCAATGTTTTAACTGAATTTTGTTCTGTTTTTTATAATGATAGAAAAAATGTTGTGGAACATTCAAATTGTATTGTTCATATGAATATTCCATATAATGTTGATATAGATGATTATATACAAACATATATTGATCCGTTATTTAACAAAAACATTATAAAACACAATTTTACAAGAGTTTTTAATACTACAAAATGTTTGTTTATAGCAGAAAATTCTATTTCTGATATAGATCCAATGGATGAAACATTTATTAAATACAAAAAATTGTTAAGCGAAATTGGAATTGAAACAAATTTATCACGTTTTGCTGAAACTGGTAATTTTATTATAAAAACTGAAGATGTATTGAAATGGAAAAATACTTATTACAAATTAGAAAATGAATTACAAATTCCTGAATTACTCTTGTATTTTATTTCAGGAATGGTTGATAGATTTATTTATAATAAATAATTTGTAATGAGCAAAATTATTAAAATACAAAGTAATCTTAAAACTTCACCTGCATATAATGCTGATAAAATTGAAGCAGTTTTTTCTGGTGACCTGCAGCAACAAGTATCGTACCAAACGATAGACGAATATACTCTTCCGTTTGGTACATATTTGACTTTGCGTAATTACGATGATATATTGTTTGATGAAGCAACTTTACAAACTGTAAAAGATGTGCAAATGCCTGTAGAAGGTGATAGTTCACATTTAGAAATACAGCATATCAATCAAACATATGCTATTTTGCAAAGTAGTGAAGTACCTGATTGCGAAATGATGTATACTCTTTTCAACCAATACTATACAGAAAATGGTGATTGTAAAGGAGTAGTTGTTATAAGCACAAGTGAAGAAATATACAATGAGATTGTTGTAACAGCAGAACCTATAGATAATGACGATTATAGAATTACAAATATCTATTTAGACGGAGAGTATTCTACACTTGCAGAAGCAATGCAAACGCTTGAAGACGAAAGTCCTGTCGTGTTTGAATTTGATGAAATTTATTCAAAGTGTGCAAAGTATTGGAAAAAAAGAAACGATGGTACAAAAACTTCAGGATTTGATATAGAAGGAGATACATCTCGTCCAAAAGACAATACTTTAGTATATATGCCTTCTTTTGATGGTGGATTCGGAGATTATGAATTTGAAAGCGGTACAGGAAGCGGAGGTGGTGATGAGTATAACGCAGAAAATTGGAAACAATTTAAAAATATAGGTAGTATTTCATATGTTCTTCCTAATGGTATGCATTATTTGTGCGACAAAGGTTCAGGATCAGGAACATCTACAAATGGAACAGAAGACATAAAAGTAAAAGACTACGATTGTAATATATTTGATATACTTTTCAGATATATTTACGAATATTTATATAGTACTAATGAATTATTAGGAGGAGATCCGTATAAAGTAAAAGATCCAATGACATATACATTTTTATTGAAAACTTATAAAATGTATGTAAAAGCTCCTCAACACGAGATTGATACCAGTAAAAATTCATCTCAAGAGGAAGGATCTCTTGATGGCTCAGATAATGGTTCAGAAACAGGTGAAAGTTCTTCAACAGAAAATTCTAATTCACCAGCAGATGCATTAGTATTTTCACCTACAGGAGATACTGAAAAAAGAAAAAGAAGACCTGGATACGATACAGGATATGGTTTACCCGACAATTGGTTCGAGATGTTTAATATAGGCGGCAGCAGCGGTAATACAAATTCTGGAAGCGGTAATACTCCTGTAATAACAGCAGAAGATATCAATTCGTATAGTGTAAAAATATTATCAATAGATGAAATAAAAGAATTATCCGCAGAAGATGCTCAAGAGTATTTTGATAATACTTTAGTTCACGATACTGAAGCTTATAAAGATAAACTCATATTATCAGAGTCAGAATCAAAAGAAGTTCTTTTGTCAAAAGGAATAACTTCTTGCGGACAGTATTTCTTAATTTCTTCAAATGTTGGTATAAAATCTCCATCATCTCAACAATACGAATATTTTGACTTAGGAAACTTTGAGCTTATACGAGAATCTACAAATTCAGTTTCCGGAAAAACTACAAGAAACGAATACAAATATAATACAAACGGAAAAGTAGTACGAGTTAGACAAATATACGATCCATATACGGATGAATATTATACAATATCACAAAACAATTCTGGAGAATTTTCAGAAGGATATGTTGTTGATAGAGTAGGCGTTTGCGTAAGAAGTACTTCTGGAAAAAGTGATTATTACTATTACGAAAATAACGATGCTGGAGCCGTTCAATCAGAACAATTAAAAGAAGATATTCTTTATGCTATGGAAGACGGTCCATCCATTGTAACAACTGAATTATTATTGGATATTGACTATTAACATTTGTTTAACATTTTTCATGAAAATTTTTAATATTTTTGTATTATAAAAAATATGTAATATGAAACTTTGTGTTTTTAGCGATCCGCATGGCGATTTGCCTGAAATAATAGAACATTACGATGTTGTTTGTTGCTGCGGAGACTTTTCTCCTTTGCGATATCAGCGTTCATATAATCTTATGATGGACTGGATTGAATATGACTTTTGTGAGTGGTTGAAAAATCTTGACTGCGACAAATTTATATTCATTGCAGGTAATCATGACTTTGTTTGTGAAAAGCCTGAGTTCAAAGAAAACTTTGAAACTATAATTGATTATGCCGGACTTTTAGATAAGGTCGTGTATCTTGAAAATGAAAGTTATATTTACAACGGAGTAAAATTCTTTGGTTGTCCTTATTCCGACATTTTTGGTTGGGCATTTTCAATGTGTGATGTTGATGATGACACAAACAAAGGTTATAAAGGTATTGAAACTGATTGTGATGTTGTTCTTGTTCATCAAGCTCCAGATATCAATAATGTAGGTACTTCTGATTTTCAAAAGCCTTGGGCTCGCAATTTTGGAAGTTATAGTTTATTGAAAGTGCTTGAAGAGAAACAACCTAAATATGTGTTTTGCGGTCATATTCATTCCGGCAATCACGAAAAAACTATGCTCGATAACACTGCAATTTACAATACTTCTCTTAAAAACGAGGATTATATGATGGCTTATTTGCCACTAACAATAGAAATTTAATATGCAACAAAAAGTTATAAGAAATTTTAATGATTATATTGCTAGAAAAGTTGAAGGTATCAATTATATAAATGATTACAAACAACTTAAAACTTTATTGAACCATTTTTGGCAGAATAACGAAATATGGTCTACGATAGAGCAATATAGTGATACTGATGCAGAGATTACAATTTGGGACAATGACGGTCGTTTTGGTCCCAACAAAGAAATTGGAAAAATAAAAGTATCAGTTGAACTTGAAGATGACAAGTGTGATATTGAATATAATGGAAAGCTTGTCACTTTGAAAGAAATGGAATTTGAATTGTATAAACTTGTAGATAAAATCAAACAATGAAAGTTAAGACAGAAATTTCTCCAAAGTATTTTATTTTGGATGTTTTGCCGGTTGAGGAGTCTTTGAAATCTCAATACGACGATATAGAGAAAGAAGAAATAATAAACGTTGAAATGTTTAAGTATATTGATTTCAACGACCACAAATTGTATTCACCAAGACTACAGTTTGTGTTTGACATTTTAGATGAACAGAATGTATATCTTGTAAGATTTGATAGTTTTGGGTATAACATAAATGCTCTTGAGTCTGATTTTCAATACAGTATACACTTTAAAATATATCCGGACTCTACAAAAGCAGCACTTGTAACAGAAGACAATATTATTATAACTGCTCCAAAGATTGATAAATTACCAGAGTCATTTATTGATATACACGAGAACGTTGTGTTTGATGATTACATTCATCTTGACATTGAAGGTTCAAAAGTTATTAATTTTTCAAACCAAGCATTTTTCAAAGATATAGAAAAACTATTTAGTTAAACAATGACAGATAAAGAATTGATGCAAAAAAGAGTTTTGCCAGCTCTTCAACAGCTTTATTTAGAAGCTGATAATTGGTTTAATTGCGGAAATTTTCCTAATTTTTCAGTAAATTGGGAAAAGATCAATGCAATAATCAAATATATCAAAGCAGAAAATCCAAAGTACGATGCAAGATTTATTCTTGAAAGTTTTTATATTCCTGAAGAGCGACAAAAAGAAATTTTAAAGAAAGCTACTGCTAATTTGCGTCATTATTGGAGATGGCCTTACAAATCTCAAATAATATATACGCCTGCTCAGATTAAAGAGATGAAAGCAGAACTTGCTAAATATAAAGAAGGCGATTTTGAATACAAACACTTGAAAGAGAAAATTGACAATAACAGCAGATATAAAAAGCAAGACAAACTTTGGAAAGAGTATTTTAAACAGTTGTCTGAATTAAGTGAACAACTTGAGAAAAAAGAAATAACTCGCAAGGAATACAACAAAAAAGAAGAAGAACTTGCAAAAAGTTATGGATGTACTCTTCGTAGTAGAGATGCTGAAATTGTTTATTTTGAAATTTGGAATTATGCCCCTACAAATTCAAAAGAAAAATTTGACAAATATAAAGCTATTTGGGAATTTATTATAAGTACAAAAACTCTCAAAAATGAAGAAATTGTTGAAAGACTTGTGGATGAATATTTTGAAAAACAGAAAATAGCTCAAGGTATAACTGACAACAAGATGGATGCACGAGAGTTCGATGAACTCAAAAATGTTCAACAATATATGAGAGAAGCTTGGACATTTATTGAAAATTACTATAAACTTTATGGAGACAAATAATGGTTATACTGTCAATCAATTTATAAAAGATGTAAAAAGTCATTTCAATTTTATAAAAGCAGAATATTCTCCTGAAAACGATTTTATAAGATTTAAGATCATAGGTTATTATTTCATAAACGAAGGTGCATTAGATTTTGAAAGAGAAATCAGTTCTGAAGAAGACAAAGAGCATATGAAAGAACTCCAAGAACACATTGGACGTTCAAGATGTGAAAAAATAATGGTACAAAAACAAGTCCCATTATACGAAATTATAAAAATGAAATTTGCTGAAGAATTGCTTGCAAAAGAAATTTCCAGATCAATGGTCAAAGCATTTTGGAGTTGTGAAAAAGAGTTAGAAAAGAAATATCAAGTAACTTTAGAATTGTATAAAACAATGGGTTCAACTTTTTAGTTGAACTTTTTTTTGTACAATTCAAAAATTATTTGTAATTTTGCAAACAAATAAATAAACAAACAATAATATTAAATGATAAAGAAATTTGACGAATTTATTTGTGAAAGTTTTCCAGGTTCAAATTTTAGAGAAGAAGTAAAATTCCCTAAAGTAGAATTTGAAAAATGGAAAAAAGAAACAAAAGACAACAATAATATTGAAACAAATTATGATTCACATGAAAAACTGTGGTTAGTTTATATGGACGGAAAACATATCGGAACATATAATGACAGAACCCAGATTTTGTGGTGTGATGATATTAAAATGTTTGGAAATTTAATAGAAAATCTTGATGAAGCTATAAAATATAAGCCAGAGGACTTCAATTTGGACAATGCTCCAAAAGAATTGGTTCAATATGTTATTGACAATGTAGAAGACTTCGGCAGAAGATATCAAAAAGCTTTAACGAAAATTGATAGAATGCGTTGTCCTCTTAGAATGGCGGACGGCGATTTATACGATGACATTTGCGACAACGTTGAAGATTGGTGTTCTGATAATGATAAAGAATTTGACGACTACGACGTTGACGAAATTTTTGATTTGTAAAAAAATATAAAACAAAATGATAAAACAATTTGATGAATTTGTAAACGAGTCAACTGATAGATTATCAAAAGAACAAGAATGCTGGAGAGGTATGGTTCTTGTAACTGATAATGTTCGCAATATATATGCATATGTTGACAAATTTGCTGGAGATCTTGTTTCAAAAGGTGAAAAAGACAACAAAAAACTTCACGACAAACTTTTGAAAGACAACTATTACAAACAAGAACTTAAGCATATTCTTGCTTTGATAAAAGATCATAACGATGAGCAACACAAAAAATACGACAATGGAGATTGTGATGAATTTTTAGAAATGAGTGAAAAAGATCAGCTTTATATGCTTGCACATCGTATTTGTGATGAAGTTGAAGATTATGATGTTTAATTATGAATACAATATTTAAATTTGACAATTATCTTAATGAGTCTGTAAATTTTGATGACTTGAAAAACTATATCAGAAAACACGAAGAATCTGGTATTGTTTATTCTTGGAATATTCAAAAATTCGATGTTGCAGATTTTGAAGGCAAACCTTGCTTAAGAATTCGTGTAAAAGGAATGCTTCATACAGGATATATTCTTGTAATTCCTATGGAAAATTCTGATTTATACGAAGTTGTAGCAATTACAACAAGACAAACAATCAAAGGTCGTATAGATAAAGTTGAAAAAGACAATTTAATCTACATCATAGACGGAATGGTTGAAAGAGATCCTAAATGGGACGACAAAGAATACGAAATTCGTTCAGAGAGATTCCACAGCGGTTACAAACGTGACGTAGGAGATTTGAATACATACAATATTAAACTGAAAAGCAATCTTGATAGATTTGCTAAATACAATTCTTATTAAACCTTGTGCCTTTATATATAAACGAGCAGAACAGAAATGTTCTGCTTTCTGTCTTTAAACAGACAATACCTAATGAATATAATTATTATGAAGAAGTGTATATATTATTGGTATGTTTCTGATTTTTGGTGTGATTTATACGATATTCATCTTGAAAGTATTAGATATTATTTACCAAAATGTAACTTTGACGAAATCGTATTTGCTATATCATATGATGACATAAAAAATAAAAATATAACAAAAGTTGTAAATTTACTTAAAGATATTTCTCCTAACGCAAATTTTATTTATGTAAAAAATGATTCATTTCTTAGAGAGTCTTTATTTTTTTATAATGAAATTTATAAAAAATTAGAAACATATAACGAAAACGATAGTATATTTTTTGGTCATTGTAAAGGAGCAAACAGTAATTATCTAACAAAATATAATTTACTACATTGGATAAATTTTTTATATTTTGGAACACTTTTTTATAAAGAAAGAATTGAAGAAGCATTAAACGACAAAGATACTCTTTTTGCTGGTTCATTGATTATTCCAGAATATCAATATCACAATGGACTTAATTATAGATTTTTTGAACAAAATAATAAATGGTATTATAATGGAACATTTTATTGGTTAAAACCGAAAAAGATATACGATTATATTCAACGAAATTCTATAATAATACCGGAGTGTAATAGATTCTTTGACGAAACTTTTCCAGGAAATGTTTGTCCTAATAACAAAGTATATAATAAAGATATATTAAAATTTGAAATAGATCTCCTTGAATTTGATAAGTTCATATACTCACTCGATAACGCAACAAAATTAGATTACTTCAATAGCTCATACACAATATATTCAAATATTTTATTAAATGAAAGAACGAAGCAAGAATAACAGAACAATAATTATAAATGATGACGAAAGAAGTTCTCTAGAGCAACAGATTTGTACTCTAGACAACTTAAATAATCAGTATGTTAATTCCATTGTCAATGCAGACTTAATGCAATCTATTGACAAAATCCCAAATGAAATTGCTGACTTAATCATAATAGATCCACCATATAATCTCACAAAGAATTTTAATGGTTTAGTATTTCAATCGACTTCTAATAAAGAATATATTGAATATTTGAGAACTTGGTTTTATAAGGTTTGCGACAAACTTAAACCAAATGGAACTCTTTATATGTGTGGTGATTGGAAATGTACATCTGCTCTTCAAACAGTAATGGATGAAAAACTTACAATTTTGAACAGAATCACTTGGCAAAGAGAAAAAGGACGTGGAGCAAAGAACAACTGGAAAAACGGAATGGAGGATATTTGGTTTGGTGTCAAAAACAAAAATGATTATTATTTCAATGTTGAAGCTGTCAAACTGAAACGAAAAGTTCTTGCTCCTTATAAAGAAAATGGAGTTGCAAAAGATTGGAATTCAGAAGAAGATGGAAACTATCGTATGACTTATCCTTCAAATTTCTGGGATGATATTACTATTCCGTTTTGGTCTATGCCCGAAAATACAGACCATCCAACTCAAAAATCTGAGAAACTATACGCAAAACTTATTCTTGCTTCATCAAAAGAAGGAGATTTAGTATTTGACCCGTTTCTTGGCAGTGGTACTGCTGCAGTTGTTGCTAAAAAATTAAATAGAAGATATTTAGGTATTGAAATAAACAAAGAGTATTGTTTATATGCGTTGAAGCGTCTAAATCAAGCAGATACAGATAAAACAATTCAAGGTTATTCAGATGGCATCTTTTATGAAAGAAATGCAGGAAAGAAAATTTAAATAAATTTTAACATTTCATTTGAAATTTTTTTGTATATTTGTATTGTAAACTTAAAAACAAATATATGTCTAAAAGAGGCGTTTTGTACAACAAAAACAAAGAAGCTAAATGCGGAGAAACAATAGAATGTCCTGTTTGTCATAAAATGTTTGTTAAAAAGCAGTGGCAGCAGGCATTTTGTTGTATGCAGCACAAAGACAAATATTGGAATCAAAAAGGAGATCGTCACAAGGATCCTAATTATTATCACAATTATAATATGGAGCATCCTGAAAGACTTGCTTGGTTAGATTTGCCAAGATTTGGAGCAACACGAGCAGAAAAAGACTACAACGAAGCAGTTTATCAATATAAACACGATAAAGATTTCAAAGATTACGTAGACGATAGCATTGACAATTACGATGGCTCTTGGGATGAACATGCTGCTCCAGCTGATTTAGCTACATTGTATGAAAATTATCTGGACAACGCTCTTGGACGTAATGAATACTAACAATTAAAATACAAATATATGAAACCGATTACAGCAGAACAGTTCGTTGCATTGACTACCAATCCAAAGTACGGAGAGGTTGAACTCACCAAAGGTTTTGTAAACAAGATCCAACGAGTTCTCAAAAAAGATTATGATTTGCCAGCTCGAATTTCCATTGATGATTTTGATGAACTTCATCGTAAGTATCCAATGTTTGTTTATTCTGGGTACAGTATCAAAATCAAAACTGATTTGGGCTTTATCAAGCAAATTCAAGCTTCAACAAAAGAACTTCCTCTTGAAATTAAAAATCAAATTCGTCAAGCATATATGAAATGCGTAGGCTGATTTTCAATTTTACTATATTTTGAAGGTACCAAACGGTACCTTTTTTCTTTAATAAATATAATAAACAGATAATAATATAATGATACAAAAATTTGAAGAATTCCTAAACGAATCATTAAAAAAGGAATTTATTGAATTGTCTACGATAGATTTACAAAAATACAATGTATGGACTCCAAATGATGATCTTTCAAAAGATGATGTTCATAACATTGCATTAAAATTTTATGACAAATATCCTGCAGATCACAATGATTGCGGAACTGTATTAGGTTTTTCTGTAAAATGCCAATATAACTTCAAACCAATGGCACTGTTTACAATTTTCTTTAAAGATGCTGATACAAAACAACGTATTGATGTTGTGAAAGAAATTGTAAATTTTCTTACAGAAACTATATATAGTGTAGCAGGAAACGACAAAGATATAGAAAAAATGTTAAAAGCAATATGATACAAAATTTTGAAGAGTTTACACACAGATTTGACAATAATATAACCGCTGAACAAAAAGTAGAACTTCGTGACAAAGCAATAGATGTTTGGACAAGATTTTGCAACCAAAACAAAGGCAAATATTTCAATCCACAAAATACAGAAGAAAAAGAAAATACTGTAAACTTAAACAAATTCAAATTCTATTTTAATTATAAAAATACTGACAATGGAGTAGAAATTGACGTTTGCGCCGAATGTATAGATTATTGGGTTGAAGGAAAACTTTATTGTATTTGTCTTGTTGGAGAAGAAGCAGAACATGGAGCAGAAGAAGACAATTTGAAAGAAATGACTTCAATGCTTTTTTTGAAACAAGCAACTGAATAAAAAAGAATAAAACAAAATAAAAAAGAATAAAAGTGGAAACTTGGGAAGACTATCTTAAAAAAGAAAGAGAAAAGTGTCTTGAGTCTTATGAAGAATTTCGTAAACATATAAAAGTTAAAACGAAATCCGAATGGGAGAGTATGCAAGAAATTGTAGAAAATGTTAAAGACACTGACATGGGAGAACTTTTGACAGAAAAAGAAAAACTTTCTCAAGTTGAAACAATGGATCCTGCTTATCAGTGGATGATGAGGTATTCAAAATATGACGACGGTAAATTTACAATTAAAGTTGCATTTACTCTTGATGAACTTGAAGAAAAGAAATTTTTGAAAACTGAAACTTGTATAAAAGACGATAAAAAGAAATATTTTGAAAATCTTATCAAAATTGCTGGCGATTGTATTGTAGAAGCTGGTAAAAAAGGTAAAAAATTCAAACCTTCAAAAGATAAACCCGCATATATTGCAAACAACAAGAAGTACGAATTCTACCTGTCTCTTGAACCAGAAAAATGGTTTTTTGGTGTTTATTCAAACACTCAAGAAGATACATTACAATGTATAAAAGATATATTTGAGTCTTGGAGCGACAAACTAGATATTGAATTAAGTTCATTTGATGACAAATTAATTGAATGGGTTGCTTACAAGTTTTCTCATTTCAAAAATATTATTGTGCCGAGCGTAAGAATTGATTAAACTTTTATTATTTACTTATATAATAATTTAAAATTAAATTATATATGGTACCAAAATATTCTGTTGTTACTATAAATATTGGAGGATATGAATTAGTTCACGAAATACAAGAAAAATCAGACAACGCAGAATACATAATGCTTACTGATGATTGTACACTGCAATCAGAAACATGGACAATAAAATATGTAGACAATGAATATTCAGAAGATCCAATGTATACTGTTCTCAAATTACGATACAATATATTTGATTATATCAACACAGATATAGCATTTGTTGTAGATGGAAGTATACAAGTAAATAAAAATCTTGATATTTTTATTAGAAAAATGGAAGAAAGCAATAGTGATTGCTGTTTATTTTTACATAATTATCATAAAACATTTAGACAAGAATATTATGCTTGGGAATTAGCACGAAATTATCCTCATCAACAAGTAGAAAAAATAATAGAATTGGTTGGAGAAAATTATTTCAATAACAACAAAGGAATAGTTTGTAGAACTGTTTTTGCACAAAAAAATACAGCATATAATAGAAAATTAAATAGTATTGTATTTGATTATTGCAAATTGTTAAAATTTGACAAATATAAAGCTGATAGATTAGACCAAACTATACTTTCTTATGTAATACAACAATATTTTTATGATATACTAAATCCATTATATTTTTCTATTGAACTCATAAATGACACCGAATATTTTACTTGGTATTCCCATAATTCATATATAAAATTATATACTTTAAGAAATAAAGATATTACAGATTTTAAATATTATTTTTTTGATAAAGAGGTGAATCTTTGTAAACTTTAGTTATTATAATAATACAATATTATATAGATAACAAAATTGTCCTGTCGTACAATGGCTAGTACATCAGATTTTGGTTCTGAGAATCAGCGTTCGAATCGCTGCGGGACAACAAAATAAAAAATTTCAAAATATTTTTCATTTTTGGTAAACTTTTCCAAAATTGAATAATATATAATATAAATTAAAATAAAAATGCAAAACTTACATCAACATAATACAAATTTGTTAGCAAGCGGTCGTAATTGGCAGCTCGCTAATGATATCTATGTTTATGGAGGCTCAGCATTTGTATGCGGTAGCACAGAAAAAGACCCAAGAATGTTCTCGCCTGGCAGTTGAATATAAGAAAATATACGATATAACACCAGGCGGAACAATCAAAAAATTGCTCCGCCTTAATTTTTGAATTAAGACTGAACAAGTTAGAAAATAAATGAAATTTTTAACATTTATTTAACAATTAGAATAAAAAAGTTTTATATATTTGTACTTGTTCTGATGGTTCAAAACCTACAAACAAAAAGAGATCTTTGAAAGTTAAAAATTGTTAAAATTAAAAATTTAACATTTCTTTAACAATTAGATTGAAAAAAATTTGTATTTTTGTACTGTTGAAACAAACAAAACAAATTACTGAGATCTTTGACATATTGTGGAAATATTCAAATAAGAGATGGAGTTAAGCAGGTTCTTCATAAAAATCTGCAAATTGCGGAGCAGCAAACCAGTCGGAGTATAATCTCGATTAACAGGTCCGACCTCTAAAAGAGAACAAAGGGAATGCAAGATGCAAGCTAGCCGACAAGAATCGATGTAAGGCAATCGGCAAATTTGCGGGAATAGCTCAGTCCGGCTAGAGCACGACCTTGCCAAGGTCGGGGTCGCGGGTTCGAATCCCGTTTCCCGCTCACGGTCGACGAACCGAGGGTTCTCCATCAAGTAATGCAAGCATAGGTGGATTAAGAACCCGAACATGCGGTGGTATATCAATTGGTAGATAGTAACATTGCCAATGTTAAGGTTGCGGGTTCGAGTCCCGTCCGCCGCTCAACTAAGCAACAAAACGAGCACGGACCATTATTATGTTGGAGTAATTTTCAAATAGTTCCGCGGTAAATGTTTGAAAAGTTGATTTGGTAATCTTTCACATGGATTGCCCCGTCCAAAGCAACGTGTCGAAGCGTTATCCTTGACGAAGGCAGACATCGCGACTGGTAACAGAACGTAGGTGGCAGCGCAACAGGAGGTAAAACTGACGAGTGATGTAATTCTCGTAAAACCGAGATTTCTCCAGCCGCTGCTCGTGAACTTGCCCGTGTTGCTTATTTAATTGACCGGGTGGCCAAGTTGGTAAGGCACCAGTCTGCAAAACTGGGATCGCGAGTTCGAGTCTCGCCCCGGTCACAAAAAATTGGAGAGGTGCGCGAATGGTAAACGGCCTGACTGGAAATCAGGTGCCCGGCTACGCTGGGCTGCAGGTTCGAGTCCTGTCCTCTCCGCTAAATGTTGCCTGTGCACCGTTTCGGAATCTTCCGTGTAAATCTGTGCTCCTACTAGTGGTATAAGACCGTAGCCGATGAAGCTCTGAGGAACTTGTTCCAAAAAACTTTGCAAAGCATCTTCATTGTCCGGAAAACAGGAACATTTTATACAGGTCAGTAGTTCAATTGGTAGAATGCCGGTCTCCAAAACCGGAGGTTGTTGGTTCGAGTCCAGCCTGGCCTGCAAAATAAAAAAATTTCAATTTTTAACAAACATTTAACAATTAAATTAAAAAATTGTTGTATATTTGTACTGTTGAAACAAACAAAAAGGACTTTGACATATTGTGGAAATATTCAAATAAGAAAATTTAGGTTTGTAGGTCCTATTAAAACCTACAGAATCGGGTTGTAGTTCAGTTGGCTAGAACGCGGCATTTGGGATGCTGAGGTCGTGGGTTCGAGTCCCGCCAGCCCGACTAAAAATCCAGTCCGTGGAACCGCGTGGCTTACGATATGTGAAGCGTCCCGGGAAAAGCGAGGTACAGATGTATGGCGAGGTGGGTCAAAGGACGGTATGTTGAAAGTGGATTCTTGAGAAGGTTGCAAACTTCTCTTGATGGTAGCTGGATGTGTAAAGTTTCGATAACTCCTGGATTTTCTAATATGGGCCATTAGTTCAGTTGGTAGAACGCTTGCCTTGCACGCAGGATGTCGTGGGTTCGAGTCCCACATGTGTCCACAAACAGAACCGATTGGGAAGGTAGAGAACCTTCCAGGGAGGTAGCCCCTTCCGTGTAACGTAAACAGTCGACACCGCTGGAGTTTGAGGCGGCAATCGGATCTGGGTTGCAAGTCGCGAATTGCAATCAAAATTGGGGAGGTAGCTCAGCTGGTAGAGCGCGGGCCTGAAGAGCCCGGCGTCGGGGGTTCAAGTCCCTCCCTCCCCACAGTGAGCAAAGAAGGTTCCTAATTTGAAAAAATTTTGGGTATTTTTATTACTTTCCGCTCGCTCCATGCCACCGTAGCTCAGTTGGTAGAGCAACGCACTTGTAATGCGTGGGTCGTGGGTTCAAGTCCCTCCGGTGGCTCAAATTTTGCACGGGAGTGCGGTCACGATGGCGGAGTGGCGGCGGTCTGTAAAACCGTTACAAAGAAACACAGTAGGTTCGAATCCTACCACTCCCACAAATCTGCCAACAAAAATATTGGGAGGTGGCAGAGTGGTTAAATGCGGCAGACTGTAAATCTGCTCCCTTAACGGGTACGGGGGTTCGAATCCCTCCCTCCCAACAAAATCGTGGATATAGCTCAGTATGGCAGAGCGCCTGCTCTAAACCGGTGGGTGTGCATGGGTTCGAAGCCCATTATCTACACAAAGCGGCATGGATGCATTACGCCGTGATTGCTTCGCCTATAGAAGATAGTAAGTATAGGTAGTTATTGTTTATATGTAAAACGACGCACAAAGTAAACCTGCGAGAATGGTTGGCCGCCGCCCTGAGCAGTAGAGGGGTCAAAACCGTGGATTAAGTGCACAAATCCGCAGTCGAGGTTTCGAGGGAACGTTAGCAGGCTGCTTTCTTGAATTATATTACTGCTGATGGGCAGCGGCGCTACTGCTGGTGATACAGCGGCGCAATCCTTTACCGCGACAGGTATTTAGGCAAACAATTCCGCTACAGCTGTCGGAAATAGAGCAAATTGTCCGAGTATAACGTCTTGTTGCTCTAATCGGGAGTATAGCTCAGCAGGTAGAGCGGCACCCTGTTAAGGTGATGGTCGTAGGTTCGATCCCTACTGCTCCCGCCCGTGAAAATTCATCCTTTCAAGCCCACGCCGTTAACTCGGTCAGGATAAACGAAGCTCAAGGGTCACAGTTCTGGAAAGCAGAACTAAATTTGGTGCTGTAGTTTAGATGGCTAAAATGCCGGCCTGTCACGCCGGAGACCGCGGGTTCGAGTCCCGTCAGCACCGCCACATATTCAGTGGAATTTGATATTTGAGGAAATTGATGATGAAGCTGATATGTCAAGGTTTGTAGCACCTGCAAGGTTAAGTATATAGGTGCAAATAAAAATGGGGCTTAGAAGTCTTAAACGGGCTTGCAGCCGGCCTTGTAATTAGCTATAGATGATTGCAAGGGAGACCGAGAGAAGTTTTTATAAAAGTTTTACTTTTGAGGTTTTCCTCAAACCTCAAGTGCGAATCCTTAAAGCTCCACAAATAGGTTGTTCAACTTCCGGTGCATTAGGCCGATGAAAAGTCCGGCGCTCTTTCAGATTGTTTCGGCGATATAGAAATATGACACTCTCCGTAGTTCAATGGATTAGAACGTGAGTCTACGGAACTCAAGATCTGGGTTCGAGTCCCGGCGGGGAGACAATATTTGTAGAGTTGGTAGGAGAAAATCGAGCGATGCCCATGAACTGTATGACACACGATAGGAGCACCCTATTCTTGCAGTGACGGAACCTATGGAATAAAAGCAAACCTCGCAAATTTTTGAATTGATAGTATTTAGTTTGGACCGGTCGCGGCGGTCCCTTAGGAGGCTTGCCACATGGCGTAATGCTGCAGAAAAATTCCATTCTGCAGAGTACCTTCAGTAGTTTAAGCGATAAAGACTGGTAAATATTATTTTTATTGCCTTGTTAGTTTAACGGTAGAACGATTGTTTCGTAATCAATAAACATCGGTTCGATTCCGGTACAAGGCTCTATCAAATGCCCGGGTGGCGAAACTGGTAGACGCGCCAGATTTAGGATCTGGTCCCGAAAGGGGTGCGGGTTCGAGTCCCGCCTCGGGCACAAACAATTTGAAAATTAAAGTCAAACAAAATAAATTTTAGTGTTATGAATACAGAAGACGATAAACCTGCGAAAGGTGACAAACAAACTGCGTTCGTAACTCAGCGGATTTAGAGTACCTGGCTTTTAACCAGGGAGTCGTGGGTTCGAATCCCACCGGGCGCACTAAAATTTAAACAAAATCAAACAACACGGTGCGTGTGCCAACTCGGGTTTGGAACTGGACTGTCACTCCAGTAAAATAGAGGGTTCGAATCCCTCCGTATCGGCAACAAAACCATTGCCCTTTAGTACAATGGCTAGTACGTCTGACTCTGGATCAGAAAATATTGGTTCGATTCCAGTAAGGGCAACTAGACCTGACTTGAGTATGAGTAGCTGTTAGACGTAACAGTGAAAGAGAAAGAGAGGGTACACGCAAGGAGTAATTAACCTTGTATGAGTGTATAAAGCAAGATGGCGAGCAGGAAGGCTAAAAACCTTCTGTGGGCGGGTTCGAGCACCGCATACACGACTAAGTTGAATAAACAATATGGTCTTCTTTAGCTCAGGTATAGAGCCCCGGATTTTACTGTGGAGGTCGCAAGAAATTGCAGGAAGACCACAAATTTGCTCTTGTAGCTCAGCTGGTAGAGCTCCTGCCTCTTAAGCAGGAAGTCGTGGGTTCGAGTCCCACCGGGAGCACAAAATATTAAACAAATTCAATATTGGTTATACAATATTTGTAATTTGGAAATGTTGCGATGTTAGTATAACGGTTAGTATAGGAGACCTCCACTCTCCAGATGCCAGTTCGATTCTGGTACATCGCTCAGATGAAACAACACCAAGCTGCAAGGTAATGGATCCACGCCGAGCAAGCGAAATTACAGGATAAGCAAAAACGTTAGATAATAGATTTCCATTGGGCCTGTATAGAACGACTGATCATCTAGTATATGTTGGA